>Ga0307507_10001142_pt1 | contig 58894 bp, 37 predicted proteins | sample 7_EM_MG_FD_207223 | JGI IMG/M metagenome (GOLD analysis project Ga0307507, IMG submission 207223) | Populus trichocarpa ectomycorrhiza microbial communities from riparian zone in the Pacific Northwest, United States - 7_EM | ecosystem: Host-associated > Plants > Roots > Unclassified | place... | reverse complement strand
CTTTTGGGGGCTCGCCCCCAAAAGATGAACTATGTATTCATTCTTGCCATTTTCTCTACATCATTCTTGCCATTTATCCTGTATCCTTATTTGCCAAAAATCCTGTATTCTTATTTACCGTTCACATGTGCCCTATATTGTGCCCGTAAATTATGTTTACGACGGGAAACAGGTGATTGGCCACAGCACAATGGGTAAAAAGATAGAGATGATGCGCAAGAACCCGCGGGTATGTTTCCAGGTGGACGAGATTAAAACTATTTTTAACTGGCAAAGCGTAATTGCCTGGGGGCGGTTTGAAGAGATTACCGATATTACAGAAAAGGAGCAGGCCATGATGGCTATTACCCACCGTTTGATGCCTTTTGCCGAAAAACCGGCCAATCACCCATCCCACGGTTTAGCCGAAAAAGAAGAGGACATTGGCACCAAACTCGACCTCATACTATACAAAATTGTGCTGGTTAATAAAACAGGCCGGTTTGAACGGAGTTGATGCGGAGTATCCTGGCGGTAATTTTTAGGGGGCATTACGATGTGACTTCGTTAACAAATAGCGATGCCGCACAGTTCGGGGTTGTGGGGCTGCATTACAGATCACATATCCAGTTTCCCTGTCATCCTGAGGAACGAAGGATCTATCAGATGTGCATGTCCGATAGAACAGTTCGCGAATAGATCCTTCGTTCCTACCCATGACATGTTTTCTTTTCGAGGTGCGTAAGCCTGTCACCCTGAGCCTGTCGAAGGGTCGCGCGGAGAGGCCTTTGCCCACTATGCTTCGACGGGGCTCAGCATGACAGCCCATTTTATGATGTCATCTCCCCTTCAGAATTTCGCGAAATTTTACCACTCAGGATGACAGCTTTTTATTTTTGAATGTCATTTTCCCTTCAGAATCCCCGGATTTTAACAATTGGCATAGTTTTATAACAATACCCACTTCCGCAGCTGTCTTGATACTCGCTACTTGATACTAAAAAACTACTCACCAATTTCTATCCACACCGGGCAATGGTCGCTGGTTTTTTCCCAGCCGCGTACGTTGCGGTCTACGCCGGCTGCTTGCAGGCGGTCGGCTACGTGGGGGCTTAGCAGGAAATGGTCAATACGGAGCCCTGCATTGCGGCCGTAGGCATTACGGAAATAATCGAAAAAGGTGTAAATCACCTCGGTGGGGTATAGTTTACGAATGGCGTCGGTCCAGCCCTGGTCGACAAGGTTTTTGAAGGCCAGGCGTACTTCGGGGCGGAAGAGGGCATCGTCCAGCCAGCGTTCGGGTTTGTAAACATCCAGTTCGGTGGGCATTACGTTATAGTCGCCGGTAATTATAGTAGGTATTCCCTGCGCCAGCAGTCCCGAGGCGTGGCTGGTAAGGCGCTCAAACCAGCGCAGCTTGTACTCCAGCTTGGGGCCGGGGGCAGGGTTGCCATTGGGCAGGTACAGGCAGCCAATGACGATGCCGTTTATAAAAGCTTCGATGTAGCGGCTGTGCTCGTCGTCAGGGTCGCCGGGCAGGCCTTTGCGCAGTTCGTTAATCTCGTAGTTGTTGCGGGCCAGGATGGCTACACCGTTCCAGCTTTTTTGGCCATGCCATATGGCGTTGTACCCGGCACCGGTAATGGCCTCCAGCGGGAATTTATCCTGGGGGGCTTTTAGTTCCTGCAGGCAAACCACATCGGGCTCGGTTTCGGCAAGCCAGCGCAGCAGCACCGGCAGGCGGCCGTTTACGCCGTTAACATTATAGGTGGCAATTTTCATGTGTTATTAAAAATTGAATTTTTGTATAAAAAAGGTAACGAAAATTAAGCCATAATTAATTAAAAGCAGAAATTATTTGTTCAAAACTGCAACTATGAAAATAATCCGTGCGTAATCTCTTCAACTTCCGAATCGCCATAGAAAAATATGGTTAAGCCACGTGCGCCATCGGTGATGCTCAGGATCTCCTCGCGTTTAATATTGTTTTCGTTGATGAAAAGTGCCAGCCTGGCGGGGGTACTGAAGGAGTCGGTTTTTACGATGATCATGGTGGTATGTTTTTAATAAGATAAAAAAGCGGCAGGTTTTGTTACAAACGGCAGGTTTGAAAAAACAAGGTTGCCCACGGGTACAGTTTGGTATACTAACGGATGCCGGCAAGGTATAGCCGGGCTATTACAAGGTGTTTGGGAGGTATACGGAAGGCTGATAAAAAATAAATTATCCGATTTTGGCGTCCGGTTTTAGTGATTGGTGTGTAATGTATTGATTGCCAAGTGTTTGTAAGTTTTTAAAGATATTACAACACTTAAGTATCTTATAATAAACTATTTACATAGCTACCCCGAACACCATACAAAAAACAGAACACCTGTACGCACAAAAAAGCCCGCCGTTTTTGCCGGCAGGCCTATCATAGGTACAGGTAGGGTGTTACTTTGTTGTGGGCGGGCAAAGCTGCATAAAGGTTACTATGCTGCTGGCCTCGTATGATTGTATGTTGCCGGTGGGGCAGGCTACAGCGTAGTTGCGGTAGGTGAGGTTGCGGGTAGCGTCGCGGTTTTTCCAGCCGGTATTTACATTGTTTTGAATCCAGCTTAAATATTGGGTTTGGCCGGCTTCGGTTATCAATTGCATCACGTACTGGGCAAATATGGCTTTGAGTACGCCCTGCTCGTTAAAGTCGCCTTCGGCGGGTAGTATGCCGTTGGTACACAGGTTGTTATTTACATAGTCGGTATAAAGTTTGGCATCGTTCAGGTAGGCGGCATCGTTACTTTGCTTGTATAATGCCAGTGCGGCCCCAATGGCAGTACCGGAGTTATAGGTATAATCCTGGCCGCCGGCCGGGTTGTTACCTATCTTGTTATCGTTTACTTTACCCGATGCGTCAACCAGGTTTGTTTTACTCCAGGCGTATATTGATTTGGCTTTATCAAGGTAACTGGCGTCACCGGTAATGGTATACAGGCGCATGGCCGCTATAACCGTAGGGAAGTTTATACAGGAGTTTTTGCCGCTGTGTTGAAAATCCCAATACATGCCACCATCTACAGGATCATATGAACCCGCCCAAACATGATCAAACCCTTCTTTGGCCTTTTGCAGGTAGGTGGCGTTGCCGGTAATTTGGTGGGCACGGGCAAGGGCCATTACCCACCACATCATATCGTCGTAAATAAACCACACGGTATGGTTGGTCCAGTTATAGGCATCGTAGTGGTTATAGTTGCCCTGGTAAATATCGCCGATCATGGTCATCTGGGCAGATGCTTTGGTACGCTGGTACACGTTCATGGCCATATCCCAATAAATAGCCTGTGTCCATATGGCGGCCACACCGTCTTTTTTGGTGGTGCTGTAATACAGCTTGTTGGCTGTGTCATAAAATGCGCTGTTAAAGGCAGTATAGGCCAGGTCGGCGTCGCCGGCGGTAAAGTTCTGGTTAATGGGTTTAACTACCGAGGTTTTGGCGGGCGTGGTATTTTTGCCCTTACTGCAGCCGGCAAAGCTTATAAACAAACTCAGTGCAAAAAAACAGGTCAACTTTTTCATAGTGATGTTTTAAATGGAACATTGCCCCAGGCAGGATAGGGGATTGATTAAAAAAGCAGCAACGGGTTTTCCGCTGCTGCTTTAATTGTGCGGCCGGTATTACCAGCCCGGGTTTTGGACTAATTTTTTATCAGTATCCACATCTTTTTGCGGGATGGGGAAAAAGTAATGACGCTTGCTGAATACACGTGTTTCAAACGTTACAACGTTCAAAAAATCGGGTAAATCGGCATTGATATTAAGGCCTTTAATGGGGCCATTATCTGTTTGCTCGGCAATTTTCCAACGGCGTACGTCAAAAAATCTTACATTTTCAAATGCAAGCTCAACCCGGCGCTCCTTGCGGATGGCGGTACGCATTTCGGCCTGGCCGGCGGGTAGCGGCAGGTTTGCTGATCCATATACAGGAATACCTGCCCTATCGCGGATGAGGTTTAAATATTTGAGGATATCGGGGTCGCCGGGGGCAGCCTCGTTCAGTGCCTCTACATAATCCATGTAAATGTTGGCTAAACGCAGCAGCATAAGCGTACGGCCGCCAACGTTCCAATTACCCAGCCCCATCATTTTGCGTACTACGTAGCCGGTAGGGGTGTAGTCGTTACCGCCGGTTGCCTTGCCCGAGTTTCCATGGTTGTACAACTGCGTTATAAGCTCGCCGCCGTTGGTGTTTAACCAGGTGCTGCCGTTGTAAGTGATATCAACATAAAACCTGGGCTCGCGGTTTACCCACTGGTTGTAAATGCCGGCTTTGGTGTATTTGGTATCGGTAGTAGAGTTGCCACTGCTTACATAGCCCGAACCTGCATCGGTAATGCTTTTGCCGTTGGCCATAAAAAATGCATCAACTATGTTTTGCGTAGCACCCAAACCTCCGGAACCCCGCTTTTCGGACGGGGCGCCGTTATGATAGGGCGTCATCTCGTACTGGCGGGAGTTTAAAGAATTGTTGGCACGGGCCAGGATAACCTCTTTATTCCAATCGGTTAGCCACAAGTCGCGACAGCTGAGGTATGGGTCATAATTGCCCGAGCCATCATTTTTGCGGAACAGGTCATACACCGTTGGCACAAACTGGGTTATAAAATCCTTATAGGCATCGGCTGCCTTTTTCCATTTGTTAACGTCTGCAGTCTGGTTTATCAATTGCTTGCCATCCGCGTTTTTTAATGCAGCCTCATCGGTATTGCCATTATACAGCGGGCTTGCCGCCATGAGCAATGTTTGCGCCCTGAATGCTAAGGCAATACCTTTGGTAATACGGCCGTAGTTGCTGTCGTTATTGGGGGTAACGGGTAAATTATCAGATGCCGTTTTCAGCTCGGTTTCAACATAGCCAACGCACTCATCAAATGAGCTGCGTGGCAATTGCACATCGCCAAAGCCCGCGTCGGGGGCTATAACCTCATCCCCTAATAGTACCACCGGGCCGTAAATACGCATCAGGTAATAATAAAACATGCCGCGTAAAGCTTTTCCCTCTGCCTTGTATTGTGCTTTAAGCTGATCAGACATATCCTTTACCTTATCCACATTGGCAATAAAAAAGCTTGCCGAGCGGATACCCTTGTAATAGTTAACCCAGTAATCAGATACGAAGCCTGAGTTGGCATCCCAGTTACCAATGTTTACATCGTTTGATTGTACAAAGCCCCAATCGTAGTCGGCTTCGTCACATCCGCCCGTCCACAAGCCGGCATTGCGGTTGCCGCCGGGGTTACGCTGACCAAATTCATCTGGTATGTTATTGTATATATTGGCCAAAAACTTTTCGGCGGTGCTGCGGCTGTTAAAGGTTTCATCTAATGATAACCTGTCGTTTGGTACCTGGTCTAAATACTTTTTGCAGGAAGTGGTAACCGTTAAAACCAATACCGTTGCGAATAATAATATCTTTTTCATGATGCTGTCTTAATATTGATTAAAATTTCAGGTTAAGGCCTAATGAAAGTGTTTTAACATTTGGATATTTGGCGCCTGTTGCACGGCCATTCTGGTCGGTGTTCAATTCCGGGTCCCAAAGTTTAAAGCTGCTGAAGGTTACCAGGTTGTAGCCGATAAAATAAATCCTGGCGTTTTTTATTTTGAATTTGCTGAACAAGTCTGTTGGCAGATTATAGCCAAATTCTGCGGTTTTCAGCCGTACAAAGCCCACATCCTTTACCCACCATGAGCTTGCCTGCGAGTTGTTGAAGTTTTCGCTGTCTCCATAAGCCAAGCGCGGGTAAAATACATTCTGGCTTGGGTTTTCGGGCGTCCACCTGTTGGTTGCATTGCTGTAAATATTGCTGCCGCCATCGCCATTAAACGGAATAGCGCCTGCGCCACCCAGCATAATATCCGCATGGGCTATACCCTGGAAAAAAGCACCCGCATAAAAGCCCTTGTAGCCAACATTAACGCCAAAGCCATACACCGTTGATGGTACATCGCCGTTACCAATTTTGGTTTGATCGTAAGCATTTATCAGGCCATCATTGTTGATATCCTTATATTTAATATCGCCTGGTTTTATCTTGGTTTTATCGCCAGGTACGGCGCTTTTGTCAATCTCGGCCTGGTCAACAAATAAACCTTCGGCCTGGTAACCGTAGCGGGCCAATATAGGGTTGCCGCGGTGTTCGAGCCATGGATATAGCTGGGTGGGCCTGTCATCTTCAACTATTATTGCCTTGTTATAGGTAAATGTACCGCGCAGGCCTACTGATACTTTGCCAAACTGTGCATTGTAATCAAGCGTAGCATCGATACCTTTGTTATCGGCTACACCCAGGTTGCCTTGCGGCTGGCTCACCAAACCAACAAAGCCCGGTACCGACTGCCTGTCTAAAAAAATGCCGGTGCGGTGTTCTTTAAACAGATCCACAACCAGCGAAAGGTTGTTGTTCAGGCTTTTTATTTCGAAACCCAGATCCTGCTTATGCGATTTTGCCCAGCTTACCGCTACCCCGTACTTAGTTACGTTAATGCCATTAATGCTTTCAAAGTTTTTGCCGAAAGTATAGCCGCCATCGTTTGAGCCAATTTCAGATACGATGGTTAAATAACCAAAGCGTTTGTTTTCGCCAAGGTCATCGCTACCCACAAAACCATCTGAATAACGGAGCTTCAGGAACGTAACTGCGTTTTTAAGCGGATCGAAAAATTTCTCGTTTGATACTATCCAGCCGGCGCCGAATGACGGAAAGAAACCGAAACGTCTGTTAGGATCAAAGTTTTCTGATCCGTTATAACCAAAGTTGGTTTCAAAAAAGTAGCGGTCGTCATACGAGTAAGTGCCCCTGCCGGCCAATCCAAGATACCTGAACGGGATAGAGCCCTGGAAATCGCCCGCAAATGCCAAAACCCTGTCGCGCGCGTTGCCCAATAATAAGCCGCTTACACGATGTTTGCCGAAGCTCCTGTCGTAGTTAAAGGCTGCTTCGGTGTAAGTTTGCCGCTTGCCATCATTATTGCGGCCATAGCTTAAGTAGTTGCCGCCGCCTGTGTAGGTACGCACCAGGTTTAGGGTACCGTCTGCATTGTAGGGGTTTTTTGAATCGGGGAAATAGGTATCCTCACGTTTTGAGCGGTTAATGTTGTGCGTATTGTAATTATCAAACGCAAACATGACAGCGACATTTAAGCCCGGCGTAATAAACTTAAGGTCCTGGGTTAGGCGGAGGTTGGAGTTTACCGAATTTTCGAAATAGGTATTGTAACCTCTGCGGGTTAGGTCGGCATAGGGGTTGCGGAAACCACCGTTGGCCGATTTGCCGGGGATAAAACCGCCCGGATAGGCTATAGGATACTCTACCGGTGGAACAGATAGGGCATTAACAAACAAATCCTGGGTAGCAATTGACGGTCCGTTTGAATTTGCCGTATAGCCCTGTACACCCAAATCCAGCTTGGTAGTGCCGGTAAGCTTTAGGTTTAAATTACTGGTAAAATTGTACCTGGTATAAGTTACATCGGAGTTATATTGTGCCAGATCATCTGTTTTCAAAAAACCGGCTTCGTTATAATATCCTACCGACACATAGTACTGCGCGTTATCAACACCGCCGCTTGCGTTAAAATTCGCCCGCCTGTTGTGCCCGAATTTATTGAAGGTGGCATCCAGCCAGTCAACATTAGGGTACAATAACGGATCCGTTTGTTTGGCTGTATTGTTAATATAATCCTGGGTGTATTTTGGTTGCTGGCCGCGTGTAGTAAGGGCTTCGTTGGCAAGGTTCATAAACGTTACCCCATCGGCCAGTTTAGGGCGCCTGGTAAAAGTGGTAACACCTTCGTTATAATCAAGGTAGATTTGTGTTTTGCCAACTTTTCCGCGCCGGGTTTGCACCAGTACCACACCATTGGCGCCGCGTACCCCGTATACGGCGGTACTTGATGCATCTTTTAAAATAGTGAAGGACGCAATGTCGGTAGGATCGATGGCGCTTATGCTGCGCTCAACCCCATCAACCAAAACCAATGGCGATGATGAGCCCCCGCCAAAGGTGGCAATGCCCCTGATCCAGATATCAGCTACATCCTTACCCGGTTCGCCGGAACGCTGTACGCCTACTACGCCCGAAATACGGCCCGCCAGCGAAGCGGTAATATTTGAGGTAGGAAGTTTTAATTCCTCTATGTTTACGGTTGATTGCGCACCAATCAGGCTAACTTTGCGCTGTACGCCATAGCCCACTACTGCAACTTCATTCAGAATATTACCAGCCTCTTTCATTTTAACGTTGATAGTAGTTTGTGCGCCAACAGGGATTTCGGTGTTTTCGAAGCCCACGAAAGTGAAAATCAATATTGATCCGGAAGTGGGGACAGAAATGGTGTACTTACCATTAACATCTGTTGAGGTTGCCGAATACGTGCCTTTTATTGTAACCGTAACACCAGGCAATGCCACGCCCTTATCGTCGGTAACCAGGCCGGTTACTAAAATTGCCTGGCTTTCTTTTGAGGTTTCTTCCTGCGTTTTTCTTTTAACTACAATGGTATTGCCGTCAATAACATAGGTTAAACGTTTGCCGGCAAGGCAAACAGAAAGCGCATCCTGGATGGAGGCGTTGCGCAGGTTTACGCTAACAGACGTTGACTGCTGAATGATCTCTGCATCGCATAGGATATTGAACTTTGTTTGTTTTTGTATTTCGCGAAACACTTCCTCGAGCGAAACATTTTTTTGCGACAGGCTTATTCGCTGGCCATAGCTTTTTGCGCTAACCTGCAATAAAAATCCTATCATCATAACTAAAGTTAGCTTCATTATTAGCAATATCTTAGTATAGATGCCGCTTGGTTTGCGGCATAAATAATGAGGAAAAAAATTCATAATTTTGAATAGTTTGGGTTTATAACTGAATATGGTTTGTCAAGATTTATATAAGGGTAACCCAGGCTATTGCCAACAGGCATTTAATTGTCCAGGAGTGTTGCAACCACTTCTGGATTTTTTTTGCACTGTAATAAAATAGCGGGTTTATAATCCCTGGTGTCAAGTCAGAAGTCTTTAGCTGGAAGTTTTAAGTCGAAATTGCTTTATTTCGACTTAAAACTTAAAACTTTTGACTCAAGACTATCCGTCAATTTCTGGTTGACATGACATTGTAATTTGTGTATAACTATTTCATCACCGTGATCCTCCTTCCTTCAATGGTAAAGTGAGCAACTCCTGTTAATTCAAGCACCTTTAGCACTTCAGATACATTATCAAATTTGGATACTGTACCCCATATTGCTTTTTTAGGCGCGTTTTCCTGGTAAACAATATCTACATTGTACCACCTGGACACTTTTCTTAATATACTTTGGATATCCTCGCTGGCGAACATGAAATTGCCGTTTTTCCATGCTACGGCTTCATCAACATCTGCTTTGGCTACACGAAAACTACCTGCCTGTTTATTAAAGCTTCCTTGCTGGCCCGGTATCAGCATTACCTGCCCGCTATTGCTGATTAACTTAACCGAGCCCTCCAATAGCGTGGTTTTCAGGGCATCTTCATCGTCATAAGCATTCACATTAAAATGGGTGCCTAATACTTCAACCTGTACTTTGTTGGTCATCACTTTAAATGGCACAGCTTTATTTTTAGCAACCTCAAAATAGGCTTCACCCGTTAGCTCCACATCGCGTTCGGTACCTGTAAACGCTGTCGGGAATTTTAATGAAGATGCCGCGTTTAGCCAAACTGCTGTCCCGTCGGGAAGTATAACCTGATATTCCCCACCCCTTGGGGTGGATACTGTATTGTATTGAACAGGGGCGTTTCCTGCATCCGATGCCTTGTAGGAAAGTAAACCGTTGTTTATTTTATTGATGGTGGTTTGGCCTTGTTTGGTTATCAAGCCGTTTTTGGCCTGGTTAAGAATAATTGTTTGGCCGTTGGCCAGCGTGAGTACGGCCTTGTTGCTGCCCGGTGCTATATCATTTTTAAACCTTTCCTTACGCGAAGCCAATTGGTAGTTATGTGGCTTTGGCCTATATAAAAACAAGCCTGCCGTAAGTAAAATAATGGCTGCCGCCGCGATCGAGATCCACCTTTTAAACGGATATGATTTGGGTTGTTGTTCCCGGCTGATATTGGCCTCCAGCTTTTGCCACACATTATTGCTGATTGCCGGATCGATAGACCGGGGTTGATTTATTTCTTTATTGAAACTGGCTTGCAAATTTTTAAGCAATAAGCGGCCTGCCTCATCTTTTTTGAGGTGATCGAACAGTTCTTCTGTTTCGGCAGGAGTACATTCATTCAATAAATACTTATTCAGCAGGAGCTGGTAGTTCTTTTTAGGATTCATAATCGTTTGTATATATCCTAAAGGCTGATAGTCGGGGGGGTAGGGGCAAAAATATTTTTTTTTATAAATTCCCGAGTCGTGGTGCAACCTTTTAGCAGTGGCGGGCGTCACATAATATAGCGCATGTATATATTATGTGGCAATTGAATATGTAATACGATGTTTACAGGCGTTTTTATAAAAATACATACTACTGTCATGTCAATAATAAATTGACGGATAGCCTTTAGCCCAAGGTCTTAAGTTTTAAGCCAAAAAAGAAAAAAATCAACTTTAGACTTACGACTTAGTACTGTTGACTTAAGACTGCCCGCAAATGGGAAATAATTAATAGCCCTGAATTATATGGAAGATCATATTTGGATACTCGTTACCAAAAAATTAGCAAATGAGGCTACAGAGAAGGAGTTAAGTGAATTAGACAGCTTGCTTAAACAAAATCCAAAAGCCTATAATTCGTTGAAATTACTTTTTGATTGGTGGGATGATGAAGGTGAGCCGGGCGAAGACAATGCCCATTTGCAGTTTAAAAAGATATTGGAACGGATAAATTATAAAAAGTAAAAACGAGGCGCAATTGCCCCTTGCTACTTTTTCATCAGTTCGATAATTAACAAACTGAATACGATATCGGCATTTTGCCTGAAATATTTTTTAATACTTTTCATAGCAGCCATCATATGCTCTTTAACGGTATGTTTACTGATGCCCAGTATTTGGGCAGCTTCGTCATAAGTTTTACCTTCCTGGCGGCACAGATTAAAAACTTTTTTGCACTGTGGCGGCAGCTGCTCAATTGCGCCGCCAAGTAGTCCGGCATATTCGTTCCATTGCAAACCGGCCTCGCTTTCTATAGCTTGTTCCTCAATAATGCTTATTACTTTGGCCCTTAGTTCGGTTTCTGCCGCAATTTTTTTAATCAGTTTAAACACCTGGTTCCGGGTTATTTTGTACAGGTAACCAGCTATTCCAAATTCGGGTTTTAGCTGTTCTCGAATCTCCCACAATTTCAAAAAAACATCGTGGACCACGTCTTCGGCCAGCTCGGGCATTTTCAAAAACCTTAAGGCGTAATAATACAACTGACTATGGTACTTGTCATATATTTGCTTATAAGCATCTACATCGCCGCCCATAAGGCGTTCGCAAAGCACAATGTCATTAACGGTCATTTAAACTGGCAATTGGATGATGGTAATACAATTATCGCTCAAAAAAATTGGTTTACCCAAAAAACTTTACCGAAAAGATGATTAATTGCACCCGGATGGGGCGTTCAGAGAAGTTTTGGTATTAGCTTATAATACGATAAGCAACCAACCCGATAACACGGTGCCGTTTTTTAAATCGATGCGATAATAGTAAGTGCCTGCCGGTAGTTTGTTGCCTTTGTTGCTGCCATCCCATGCTTTTGCATACCCTTTGCATTCAAAAACCAGATTGCCGTAACGGCCAAAAACCTGTGTTGTCGATTTTGGGTAAGTATCCAGCGCTTCAATTTTCCAGGTGTCATTATTGCCGTCGTTATTAGGGCTAAAACTGTTTGGGATAACTATTTTTTTGTAAACACTTATAAATAGCTGATCGGTTTTCTCTACGCTGCAGGGTGCGCCGGATGTTACGTGTAATGTATAAGTGATATCGCCGATGGGGGATGCTACAGGGTTAAGTAAATAGGGGTTGTCCAGGTAATCGGCAGGCGTCCAGTAATACGTTACATTATCGCCGGTTGCTTTGGCGTTGAGTTGTGTTGTTTGCCCCAGCGTAATATGTTTATCTGGGCCGGCATCGGCGGTGGGGTCTTTTATTACTGTAACAATAACGCTATCAGTGGCTGTGCAACCGTTGCTGGTTATAGTTACGGTGTATTTGGTAGTCGAGTCCGGGTGTGCAAACGGATTGGCTATAGTGGCGTCAGATAGTTCGGTAGCCGGCGCCCATTGGTATTTAGTGCCGCCCGTTGCCTGCAAAACAGTACCGCTGCCCTGACAAACAGCTACCCTGCCACCTGCATAGGCGTTTATTTTACGGTTTGGTACAATATTAACACTATCTGTTGACGAACAATCTCCGGTGGTAACCGTAACCTTATAATAGCCTGCCTTTACATCCGTCGCCATTACAACCGGGTTTTGCTGGCCGGATGTAAAACCGCCAGGCCCTGTCCAACTGTAACTACCTCCGGCGGAGGCAAAAAGCATCAGGTTGTCGTTATAACAAACCGGTGTTGAAGCGGTTGCCATAGCCCGCGGGGGCTGTTTAACGGTAAGTGTAATTGGCTGCGATACCACCCGGCACTGGCTCGAATTGATGTTGATAGCTTCGGCGCTGGTAAGCCTGTATTGGTATATGCCGGCATTTACAGGTTGGGTAACCTGGCTTGATAAGGTGCTGGCCGCCGGTATTGCTTCCCAGCCAGTACCGTTATTTATTTGCCATTGATAGGCAGGGTTGGCGTAATTAAAACCAGTTGAGAGCGTAGCATTTAAGCTAAAAGTTTTATTGCCGCCTTCGCAGGCTGTAAGTGTGGTGTTTTTGGCATCAAACGCAGGAGTTAACGTTGGGCCATAAGGGCTAAAGGTGATATCATCCAGCGCAATATCGTTGCCATAACCGCCAGCGGCATTGTTGGTCATTTTCAGGATAATATCGCCGCCTGTGGCAGGTGTTGTAAATGTAATACTGTATTGCTGCCAGCCCAGGCCGTTTGGAATAGGGCCGGTATTGTAAGTTTTAACGCCATCATTGGTGGCCACCGAAAAGGTGATATCTGGTTTAATGCCATCAAATTGCATCAGGTTTAACAAATAGGCGCTAAAGCGATAAGTGGTGTTGGGGCAAAGATCCCTGATCCGTTGGTTAAAGAAATCACCGGGAAAGTCGTTTGCCCCGACTATCATCATATAGCCGCCGGTATTACCGGTATGGTCGCCGGTTACCAGCCAGGCGCCTGTATACATGCCCAGGGTTGAATTGGCTATACTATAAGTGCCATCCTGTGTTGTGCCTGCTATATAGCTATAAGTAGTGGTGAAGTCGCTGTTATTAATTTTAGGACCTATTGTACTGTTGCCTGCTCCAAAATCAATAGTGAAAATAGGATCGCCTACCTGGGCATGTGCGCTTAGTGCAATAAACACGAACAAAAAAACAAAAACCAGCAAGTTATATAGTTTCATGTATTTGAAAGCAACAAGGCCTGGATTTATGCAGGATTATTGGTTGGTAATTGGCAAGTGGTAAATGTACCAAAACGCGTACTCAATTAAAATGGATAAAACTTAACATTTGATGGATAATACTTTTAAACTATATCCGTTAACCTGTTTTGTAAAATATAAAATATTACCTAACCATCTTTATTATGAATTGCAAAACCCACCGCAGCTTTAATATTAGCAGTATTATCCATTATAATATGCAGATTGTCCATTTTTAGGATGCATTATCGGTCATATTTTTGGACGAGCCGTTAACTGACCTCATTTTTTAAATATCCATCAGGATAGCAAATATTCTTTTATCAAAAAGCCGATTGCTTTTATGAAGTATAACCCCTGTCTGGTATAAAAAAACTGCTACAAGCCTTCACCTACCTTATTACACCTTACACACCCATGCGCTACCTTTTTATCCTGTTAATCCTTTTTACAGGTATATCCATTTCTTTTGCCCAAAAACATGTGACTATTAGGGGGCATGTTGTTGATTCATTAAACAGAAAACCGCTTGAATTAAGTACTGTGGCTGCGGTTGATTTAAAAGATACATCGTTAATTGCCTACACGCTAAGCAAAAAAACGGGCGATTTCGAACTAAGCAATCTCCCGTCAGGAAAAAAAATCAAACTTGTTATATCATACACCGGGCACAAAAGCTTTATAAGGGTTCTAACTTTTCAAAAAAACGAGGTGGTTGATCTTGGTGAAATTCCCCTGAACAATAAAATGCTGGATGAAGTGGTGATCAGGGCCGAACGGGTGCCCATCACCATAAAAAAGGATACCATTGAGTTTAGCGCCGAAGCTTTTAAAACCCGGCCCAATGCAGTTGTAGAGGAATTGCTGAAAAAGCTTCCCGGCGTACAGGTTAATGGCGATGGCACTATAACCGTAAATGGCAAAAGTGTAAGTAAAGTATTGATAGATGGCAAACAGTTTTTTGGCAGTGATATTAAAATTGCCACCAAAAACCTGGATGCTGCCATAGTAGGTTCGATACAGGTTTATGATGACAGGGAGAAAGACCCCGACCACCTGATAAGCGATACCAAAGTACAAAAGGTGATTAATCTGAAGCTAAAAAAAGCCATAAAGCGCAGTACGTTTGGTAAAGGTTTTGCCGGCGCAGGTACGCGTGACAGGTATGAAAGCGGCGGCTTGTTTAACATGTTCAGGGATACCTTGCAGGTTAGCCTCATCGGCTTAAGCAATAACCTTAACCGTACGGCTTTTTCAAATGATGAATTATATTCGCAGGGCGGGTTTGATCGTAGCGGCAGCGGTAGCCTTTACAATGGCACTGTGAATACCGGCGGACAAAACTGGGGCGGTGGTATCGAAAAAATAACATCGGGTGGTTTCAATATCAATACCGATTATGGTAAAAAGCTAAAATTGAACCTGCTATATTTTTACAGCCAAAAAAACAAAACCTCGCAAAACCAGGCACACGTGCAAAAGTTTTTGGGTGATACAACGCTTAATAGTACATCAACTAATGATAACCGGTCAAACAGTTACTCGCATTCCATAACCGGCATGGTTGATTGGAACCCGGATACGCTTAATACCATTCACTACTCGCCTAAGCTTATTTTTAAACGGGATAATTCGTCAAATACCTCGTTTTCTGATAATTTCAACAATTTTGAAGGCCATTTAAATACCAATGGAGGCAGTTCAACCAACAACAGTCATGGTACAGATTTTCAGCAGGACTTTTATTATAACAAACGGCTGAAAGGAAAAAAGGGGGCATCTATAAATATAGGCCATAACCTTCAGTACAGCCCCGGCCAATCGCAAAGCCTGAGTAAAACAAATCTCAATTCATTTGTATCGAGCCTTAAATCGGATACCTTAAACCGGCAGGGCAACGGGAAAAACTCCAATTTCTCGGCGGGTTTAAATGGGAGTATCAGGTACCCTTTCACCAAGAAATTGATTGTTGATGTTACCACATCGGGCAATTATAGCCGGTCGGGCCAGGAGAACGCCGTTTTTGACTTTAATAAAACTACCCAGGCCTATGATATTTACATGCTAAGCCAAAGTACCAACCTTAAACGCAACTTGTTTACCGAGGATGTTAAACCCGGTATTACCTACCAGTTTACCAAAGATATTTCGCTTATTGGGGGCTTATCATTTAACTGGCAGCAGGCCGAAAATAAATTTGCTGTTGCTACAAACTATCACAACTACCTGTTTTTTTTGCCGGCTGTAAGGATGGAGTTGGGGCCATTTTCCGTCGCTTATAACCGCTCGGTCAATTTACCTGATTTGTCTTCATTGCAGCCGCAAACCATTGTTTATAGCCCCTTATTTAGCTTTACAGGTAATCCCAATTTAAAGCCAACCATCAACGATAATATCAATATCAATTTCAATAAATACTTCCAGGCATCGCAGGTTAACCTTTACGCTTATGGCAGTTTAAGTAAAGAGCAGGATGCCATTGTACAAACACAAATAAGTGTGGCCAACGGAGCGCAGGCCACCAATTTTGTAAATCGCGATGGGCAGTTTAGTGTAAATGGATCAACGGGGATGTATAAACAGTTTAAAAAGATGGGCAAATGGACGCTGAATACAAATACCTCTGTTTATGGGTTTTACCGGCGAAATATTAACATTATTAATGGGGTAGATGGATGGCAAAAGTATTTTTCGCTCGGCCTTAACCAAAATTTCAATATAAACTGGAACGACAAGGTGGAGCTTAACGCTGGCGGCGGCTATCGCCCTGTATACACCTCTTATAATTATGGCGATCATAAAAGAGTGTTTACCGATAACTACAGCATGCAGAATAACCTGGTGGTGCGCTGGCCAAAGCGGATAGTGTGGGAAACCAAACAGGAATTTAATTATAACTCGCAGGTAAGCAATGGCTTTCAAAAAAGTGTTAACGTAATAAGCAGCTCTGTAGCCCTTCAGTTCCTAAAAAAAGACCGGGGCGAAATAAAAGTGACCGGTTATGATTTGTTTAACCAAAACACCAGCGTATACCGCTTTACCGGCAATAACACCATTTACGATGTACAGAATAACACGCTAAAGCGCTATTTTTTATTAACTTTAACTTATAAGTTTAATACTTTAAGCACCAAGTAAGGGAGGTGGGATTGAATGGTTAACAGATTGTTAAGCATAAAAGCATATTATCAATAAACCGGTTACACCGGATAAAGAATTTGCCTTTTAGTGTATATTATTTTAGAGTTTAGAATTTCCCTCAACTACTTGCTTTTACCTTTTTTCTGTACTCGTTGGGCGAGCTGCCCATTAGTTTGGTAAACATCCTCGAGAAATAATATTGGTCTTCTATACCCAAAGTCAAAGAAATGTTTTTGATAGACATCGTAGTAAATGAGATATACTGACAGGCCTTTTGAACTTTCAGATGGTTAAAATATTCAATAGGAGAGTAGCCAGTTTTTGCCCGGAAAATGGCCGAATAATGTGAGGTAGATAACTTGGCGAAGCTGCTTAGGTCATCAAGCTTTATCATCGTGTTAACATGATCCTGCATATATTGAATGGTTTTTTCAACTATATCGTTATCCGTAGGCTTATCATCAACATGATTAAACTTGTCCTCGTAGATGAGTGAGGATAAAAAATGCGAAAATATCATGTTCACATAGCGCAGGGTATCGCTGCCGTAGCCTTTTTCAAGGTTAAAGCAGATGTCTTCGAACAGATTTATCCGGTCTTCATTAAAAGACAAGTATGGCTTGTAATTTTCCGAATTTTTCAGGATCAGTTCTACTATAAAAGATGCTATCTCGCCTTTAAAGTGAATCCAGTATATCGTCCATGGTTTATCCATGTTGGCGGCATACTTATGTGGTGTATTGGCCGGTATAGCAATAAATTGCGACGGCGAAACCTCTACCTTTTTCTTGTTAATCTCCAGCCAGCCATAGCCTTCGGTACAATAAATAATAATATGCTGATTGATGCCGTTGGGGCGTTCGGCATAATGGTGTTTGGCTTTAGGGTAATATCCAATATCGGTAATATAAATCTGTTTGGTAACCAAATCTTTACTTAAAAAGTTGGTAATGATCTTTTTGGGCAGTACAATAAGCTTTTGCCCTTCAAAACCATCGCGCCGCCTGATAACTGTGCTTTTAGTCATTTTTTTTGGTGGATACCGTGATAATTAACGCTCTGTATTAATTGGTGTGGTCCGTGATTACAAACATTCACAAAAAATATTAAAACATCGGCAAAAAATAGAAATAATTGAAATTGTGTGGCGTAATAAAGTCCATCATTTCCGTAACATTAACTATTTTTTTATCGTGGTTAATCCATGACATTTACATTGTAACCAATTAGTGATACCATCAATATCAAATGCTTCTTAATTATTTCCATTAAAGCTGTAAGCCGGAAATATTAACGTGTTAAGGGTTCGGTGTTTATTTCTGATAACCAATAGGAATAAATCTATTAACAAACACAATGCGGAAAATTTGACCAGGTTATCGCCGATAACAAAAAATACAATCAAACAGAATGCAGCACTTTAAAACAACAACAGGCAGGTATAAATTCAGCTTCAGAAAAACATTCAGGTTGATAGTTGCATCTGTTTTAATATTATCCGTTACGGTGTTGAGAGCACAGGATTTGCAACAAAGTACAGATAATACCGCTATTAGTAGCCCGCAGGTGAAAATTATGGTTGATAAAACTACCGGTGCAATTAACTATGTGTTTACCAATGGTGTGCATATGGATAATACGGTGGCTTATATCCGCGATATAAATTCAGGATATTTATCAACCGCCGATTTTTTAAACCATATCTGCACAACGGAGCAGGTTAACGATAATATAGGCAAAGGCTTAAGCCTTATTGTTAGGCACAGTGATGCAAAGCACAACATCAGTATTACACAGCGCTTTACCTTTTACCAGGGCAAACAATACGCGCTTGTTAATGTAAGCGTCACATCTGCAGGTAAGCCTATCGAAACGCGGGATATCAGCCCTATGGCTATACTGCCGGCCAATAAAGGCAAGTTGTTTATTCCCGGTACCGAACCGCGCATTTTGGATGTACCCTTTGATAACGACGATTGGACGCCAACCTTAGAACGAAGATGGCCAAAAGGCAACGAGCCCCAAAGTAAAGGCATCAGCTACGAGCTTTTAGCTGTGTATGATCAGCTTAAAAATTCGGGCCTTGTAATAGGAAGTGTAAGCCATGATTTCTGGAAAACAGGCTTAGCTTATCAAACTGGAACGCAATTGGGCTATGTTGACTCATTAAACGTTTTTGGCGGTGTGGCTACGGCCGATAATCCATCGCTTAAATCGGGTTATGGCGGCTTGGATGGCACACATGACCATGCCGACCATGGCACCATGCTTGGCCAAAAGGTAGGCTCGGCCACGGTTTATATCTGCGGATCGGATGATTTGCACGAAGCTTTTAAAGATTATGGCCGGGTAAATTCCATTATCAACGGTAAACAAACCTGGGCTGGGGCCGCGCCGGTATATTGGAACAGCTTTGGTGTAGAAGGAGTGCTGGGTTACGAAAAGGTGATGATGCCGGATGCGGTAAACCAGATTTCGGATTTTATACATTCCATGCCCAACTTCGGCGCTTATTCCAAACCTGTTTTAAGTATCGACTCTTACGATCAGGGTATTTACTCCACCGAAGTTTTAAAATCAATAGGGGAGTACGGCGCCAAAAACGGTCAGCAAATGGGTTTTTATTTTATCCCATTTGCCATGTGGAGCTGGAAGGATGATACCAAAGGCCGCAAAGTGCCCGGATCTGATTATCTGGTAGATGATGTACTGCTGCACGATAAAGATGGCAAGCCCATTATGTATAAAGACGGCAAATGGGGCGCTTACGCGATGGATGCCACACACCCGGCCATTCGCTTGTACATTATCCAGCAACTGAAAAAAGCAAAAGCGATCAACGCTAAATTTTTAAAAATAGATTTTTTAACTGCCGGGGCCTTGGAAACCACCAGGCGTTACGATCCTAACGTCCGCACCGGGATACAAGCTTACAACTATGGAATGAAGACTTTGCGGCATTTGGTGGATTCTATTATGGGCAAAGATATTTTTATTACACAGGCCATTTCGCCGCTGTTTCCGCATCAATACGCCCACACCCGGTTTGTATCTACCGATGTATACTCGCACCTGCGCGACGACCAGAAAGGTTTCCCCGGCTGGGGCAGTACAGAATCGTCGCTGGCCACGGGGTCTCATATGGGCTGGGTGCAGGGCACTTTGTTCCCTTACACCAACCTGGATGTAAGTATCATGAAAAACTTTCAGCGTAATCCCGACCTGAGCGAGCAGGAAATAAGAGTGCGCCTGTATGCCATGATGGTGATGGGCAGTATTTTGGGCGATGGCTCTGATTTCAGGAACCCGATAGCCGCTTACAGGGCACAGGAATTTCTGAATAATAAAAATATCGCCAAATTTTTTAGTGATCCAAAAGCGTTTATCCCCATCAAAACGGCCGATGGCGAAAGCTTCGATCAGCAACTGTCATTTTACCTGCCGGGAGAAACCACCATGCTGGCTTTGTTCAATTTCGATCTTAAAAATGATTTTAAACAATCGTTTAGCAGGCAGGCCTTAGGCCTGCCTGCGCATAAAAAATATGAATTTCGCGATTTTATGACCGATGAAGTGATTGCTGCGTTAAAAGCTGATACCCAAATGTTTAGCATGGTAGCCAACACGGGCGATGCCTTGCTGGTAAAAATAGTTCCGGTAAATTAATGATAAAAATAAATAGTAATATTATGCCAACAGTTAAATATATCCAACCTAAAAATGAGTAGTTCAAAAAGCTTTAACAGTAGTTACATTATTGGTATTTCATTTATCTCGGCCCTGGGCGGGTACCTGTTTGGGTTCGATTTTGCGGTGATTTCGGGCGCCTTACCTTTTTTGCGTACCCAGTTTGTCTTAACCCCTGTATGGGAGGGTTTTTTAACTGGATCATTGGCTTTAGGCTGTATAGTAGGCTGTTTGCTGGCCGGTAATATTGCCGATAAATATGGCCGCAAGCCGGGATTGATCCTCGCCGCCTTAATCTTCGCGGTATCATCTATCGGGATAGCGTTTTCTGCATCATTAACTTATTTTTTGATCCTGCGCTTTGCCGCCGGGATAGGGGTTGGCATGGCCTCAATGCTTTGTCCTATGTATATAGCTGAAGTATCGCCTGCCGAGGTACGTGGTCGAAACGTTGCTATCAACCAGCTTACTGTAGTTATTGGCATATTGATCACCAATCTGGTTAATTACTATTTAGCCGATAAAAATCTGGATGCCATACATTGGATGCTCGGCCTGGGATTGTCAAAATCATCCTATACTTTTCTTAGGGACATTGAACCATGGCGCTGGATGTTTGGCATGGGCGCGGTGCCATCTGCCATATTTTTAATTGGCGTTACCTGGTTGCCCGAAAGCCCAAGATGGCTCATGAAATCCGGTCAGCTTGATAAGGCCAAAGTTATCCTCAACAAAATTGGCTCCCCCGATTTTGCCGAAGCTACTTTTAAAGCGGTAGAAAAATCGCTGATCGGGTCAACCAAACAATCATATGCTATGGTGTTTGAAAAGGCGGTGCGCCCGGCTGTGGTGGTGGGGATAACGCTGGCGGTGTTTCAGCAGTTTTGCGGGATTAACGTGGTGTTTAATTACACCTCTACCATATTTGAATCAGTTGGTGCTAACCTGAACAGGCAATTGTTCGAGACCGTGGCCATAGGCGTAGTGAACCTGGTATTTACCTTATTAGCCATGTGGCAGGTTGATAAACTGGGCCGCCGCCCGCTGATGCTCTGGGGATCGTTGGGCTTATCGGTATTGTACATTGTATTGGCATTCCTGCTGCAAAATCATTTCCCGGCGGGGCTGGTATCCATATTTGTGCTGCTGGCTATCAGTACTTACGCCATTTCGCTGGCGCCTGTTACCTGGGTGCTTATTTCCGAGATTTTCCCCAATAAAATTCGTGGCGTAGCATCGTCTGTAGCCATCGTATCGCTTTGGGGGGCTTACTTTATCCTGGTGTTTACATTTCCTATCCTGGCCAAAATATTGGGCGCATACGGGCCATTTTACCTGTATGCAGGTATCTGCTTTGCCGGCTTCTTGTTTGTAAAGGTTAAGGTGAAAGAAACCAAAGGACAAACTTTAGAAGAGTTAGAAGACAATTTAATAAGACATTAAAATATAATACATAGTATGCAAAGTTCAACTGTTTCCGTTTGGGAAGAGAAAGTAATTATCCCCACTTATGGTGTTGGCAAGCCGGATAAAAACCCCATGTTTTTTGAAAAACGGGTTTACCAGGGCAGTAGCGGGGTAGTTTATCCAAACCCGGTGATTGAGAAAATTGCCGACGAAAAAGAAGATAAAGAATACACAGGCCTGTTCCTGGAAAATAAATACCTGAAGGTGATGATACTGCCGCAATTGGGCGGCCGCATTCAAACAGCCTTTGATAAGGTTAAGCAACGCCATTTTATTTACCATAACCAGGTAATTAAGCCGGCATTGGTAGGCTTAACCGGTCCGTGGATTTCGGGCGGTATCGAATTTAACTGGCCGCAGCACCACCGGCCAAGCACCTTTGACCCGGTGGATTATAAGCTGGAAGAACATGCCGATGGCAGCAAAACCGTTTGGGTTAACGAGGTGGAGCGCATGTTTCATACCAAGGGCATGGCGGGTTTTACCCTGCGCCCGGATACGGCTTACATCGAAATAAAAGCGAAGCTGTTTAACCGCTCGGCCCTGCCGCAAACTTTTTTATGGTGGGCAAATCCGGCGGTAAAGGTGAATGATTATTACCAATCGGTATTTCCACCTGATGTGAACGCCGTTTTTGATCACGGCAAGCGCGATGTGTCTGATTTTCCGATAGCAACCGGTACTTATTACAAGGTTGATTACTCGCCGGGGACCGATATTTCCATGTATAAAAACATTCCGGTGCCAACCTCGTACATGGCCATCAATTCTGATTATGATTTTGTGGGTGGATATGAGCACGACAGTGAAGCCGGTTTGCTACACGTAGCCAATCATCATGTATCCCCCGGAAAAAAGCAATGGACCTGGGGGCACAGCGATTTCGGCCAGGCCTGGGACAGGAACCTCACCGACGAGGATGGCCCCTACATTGAACTGATGACTGGTGTATTTACCGATAACCAGCCCGATTTTAGCTGGCTGATGCCTTACGAAGAAAAAACTTTTACCCAATATTTTTTACCCTACCGGGAGTTGGGGATGGTTAAAAATGCATCGAAGGATATTCTGTTGGCGGTAAGCAAAAACGGCAATAAGGTGACTATCAAAGTGCAGGTAACATCGCCACAAACAAACCTGAACATTAGCTTAATTCATGATGGACATGAATTGTTTACTCATACAGGAACGATTGTTCCGGAAGCTGTTTTTGTTAAGGAGTTGACCGTAGCTGACGGTTTAAATGAGAATGAACTACTGCTCATCATCACCAATAGCAGCAATCAGGAAGTACTGCGCTATGAGCCGGCCAAAAACAAAAAGAACGAAATGCCTATCCCGGCTAAGCCCGCTTTGGAACCCGCAGATGTGGAAAGCGTGGAGCAATTGTTTTTAACCGCGCAGCATTTGGAGCAATATCGCCATGCTACATACAGCCCGGTACCATATTATGAGGAAGCCTTGCGTCGCGAGCCAACCGATATTCGTAATAACAACGCTTTGGGTAAATGGTATATCCGCAAAGGGCAGTTTGCCAAAGCCGAGCCTTTTTTACGGCAGGCGGTTGACACAAGTATCCAACGCAACCCTAACCCATACGATAGCGAGCCTTATTACAACCTTGGTTTATGCTTAAAATATTTAGGCAGGGCCGATGAAGCATATACGGTTTTTTATAAATCAACCTGGAGCAATGCCTGGAAGGATACCGGCTTTTTTGAGGTGGCTAAAACAGATGTGGTACGGGGGCATTTTGCGCTGGCATTGGATCATATCAACCAATCGCTTGATAGAAACGCCAATAATGGCAAGGCATATGTAATAAAAATGGCTGCTTTGCGCAACCTCAATCAATTAGTCGCAGCGCTTAAAGTTGCCGATGAGGCATTGGAACGGGATAGCTTTAACCTTGGGGTTATTTTTGAAAAAATCCAGCTTTATAAGCTGGATGGTAATGCCGAACAGGCTGCCAAATGTCTGGATGAACTGATTGTTCTATCAAGAAACGACGATCAAAATTATATAGAATACGCCCTTGACTATGCGGCGGCAGGTTTATACGCCGAGGCTGGCCAGTTATTGCAACTGGCATTGAAGACTAACGGCAACAACCCAATGGTTTATTATAGCCTGGGTTATTTCGACCACAAAAACGGCTTACAGGATGAAGCCCAAAAATGGTTTGAAAAAGCAGCCAACGCCGACTCGTACCTGTGCTTTCCTAACCGTTTGGATGAGGTGAAAATTCTTCAGCTGGCTATGGCACTTAATCCCGCTGATGCTAAAGCGCCTTACTATTTGGGTAACCTGTTTTATGACAAACGCCAGTATGATGATGCCGTAAGCAACTGGGAAAAGGCCGCAATGCTGGATGAAAACTTCCCTACGGTATTCAGGAATTTGGCCATAGCCTATTTTAACAAGCAAAACGACGCTGAAAAAGCCCTGCGTTATTTTGAGAAGGCTTTTGAACTGGATAAAACAGATGCGCGTGTATTGATGGAACTGGATCAGCTTTATAAAAGGCTGAACTACCCGGTTGATAAGCGACTGAAGTTGTTGGAAGATAATCTTGAAGTTGCCGAACAACGCGATGACGTTTATTTGGAGCGAGTGACCCTTTATAACCTGTCGGGCGAATACGATAAGGCACTTGGATTACTGATGAAACGCCAGTTTCACCCATGGGAAGGCGGCGAAGGCAAGGCATCGGGGCAATATGTATTTAGCCTGGTGCAGTTGGCCAAGCAGTATATTGACGAAAGCGACTTTAATAAAGCCGTTGCTAACTTAAACCTGGCCAAAAGCTATCCGCATAACTTAGGCGAGGGCAAGCTGTTCGGTACACAAGAAAACGATATTGATTACTGGCTGGGCCGTGCTTACGAACGTTTGAACCAGGCTGATGCCACCAAGCACTATTTTACCCAGTCGACAATCGGTTTGGATGAGCCATCTGCCGCCGTGTTTTACAACGACCAGCAGCCCGATAAGATTTTTTACCAGGGCTTAAGCTGGAAAAAACTTGGAGATCAGGAGCGTGCAAAACAGATTTTTAATAAACTAATAGCCTATGGTAAAGCCCATGAAAATGATGAGGTGAAAATAGATTACTTCGCGGTATCCCTACCCAACCTGCTCATTTTTGATGACGATTTAAACCTGCGCAATACTATCCACACCTACTTTTTACAGGGATTAGGTATGTTGGGCTTACATGAATTTGATGCAGCGCAGGCCATGTTTACCAAAGTACTGGAATTTGACAGCACCCATGCAGGAGCAAAGGCTCATTTAGAGATGACCATGCAGCAACTGAAAGTGACAAACTATTAATTAGTCTTAAGTTCAAAGTTTTAAGTCAAAAAAATGACAAGTAGCATTTGAGGCTTAAGACTTAAGGCTTCTGGCTAAATAAAACAAGGCAACGCGCATTTGTGTTGCCCTTATGCTCCATTTAAGCCAGCTAAAAAGTTTTAGCTGAATATGTGTTAAAATAACAATAATATAATCTATCTTGAGTTACAAATACAACGAAACCATGATCACAGGCCAAAACAGGATATCGCAACAGGAATGGGGCGAATATTTTGGCGCTAAGATTCACATTTTCAGGATCGAAAATTCTACCGGGGCATACATCGAACTTACAAACTATGGCGCAACGCTGGTATCGGCGATGGTGCCCGATAAGGCGGGTAATTTTGAAAATGTGATATTAGGTTACAGTTCATTAGCCGGCTATATTGCTGATAAATGTTATTTAGGTGCAACCATAGGCCGTTTTGCCAACAGGATAGGAGGGGCGGCGTTTACTTTGGATGGTGCAGTTTACCATTTGGATGCAAATGATGGCAATAACTCCAACCATGGCGGTAATACTGGTTTTAATTCGCGGGTTTTTGATTATGCAATAACAGAAAGCGGAATATCATTTAGCCTCCAAAGCGATAACGGCGATGGAGGATTCCCCGGCAATCTTGAGCTGACTGTAACCTATGCCTGGACGGATGATAACGAATTGAAAATAACTTACGGGGCCACATCCGACCAAAAAACAGTCGCGAATTTTACCAACCATGCTTACTTTAATCTATCGGCAAAGGAGGAAGGAATAATTGACCATTCCCTTAAAGTTTATGCTGATAACGTATTAGAGGCAAATGCGGCATACCTGCCAACCAGCATGATCAGGCCGACGGGAGAAATGGCGTTAGACGGTGAGCTTTTAAGGAAAAAAATGATTACTGATGGCGATATCGTCAATGGCTATAATAATTGTTTTGTGCTGCAAAATGAGGATGCAAATGAACTGAAAAAAGCCGCGCTGCTTATTGATAGCATCTCGGGGCGCAAGGTTGAAGTGTTTACTTCCTATCCATCAATAGTAGTGTATACCGGCGATTATCTTGAAAGTAAAACCAACGGCAATTATTCAAGGCCGTACCGGCCTTTTGATGGATTATGCCTCGAATGCCAGTACTACCCTGATAGCCCTAACCAACCGGGTTTTCCTTGTACGGTACTTAGGCCGGGGGATGAATATCACGAGGTTATTGTGTACAAATTTGGCGTTGTTGTTTAGGTTTTTCCGCTCCTCTTATAAAAAGCAGGTTTATGATAATAATTAGCACTTTTCTAAAAAAAAACTGCTAATTATCTGCAATTTGTTCCAACTAAAATGTAAAAAAATCAATTTTTTTGCAACCGAAAAAATATTGCCTAAAAAAAACAATCGTTTCTTTTCTTCGGAAACCAGGTAAAAAAACATTATTTTTTTATCTGGTTGATAACAAATGGATAAAACCATTTCGATTGTGCTAAATCATAAAATTGTCCATTCTTTTTGAAAATAAATCCATTTTTTGGAGTGCTGTCTGCACCTACATTTACAGTACCAATTATTAACTAAACCCATAAACATATGTGAAGATTTTGACTCTTGACCTAAGGGGAGAAAAGCAGAGCAATCAATTATAGGCAACGGATAACCGAGTGATGGTGCTTTCGGTTCTGTATGTAAATAGTGTATCAGAAGTGGCAAGTTGAGTGTTTTTTTACTTTACTGCTTGTTGCTAAGTTTGAAAACCAATTATTAATTAAATCCATTGCATATGTGAAGATTTTGACTCTTGACCTAAGGGGAGAAAAGCAGAACAACTAATTATAGGTAACGAACAACCGGCCGATGATGCTTTTGGTTTGATGTGTAAATAGTGTATCAGAAATAGCAAACCAAGTGTTTTTTTGCTTGCCTGCCTGTTGTTAATTTCGAAAACCAATTATTAACTAAACCCATAACGTATGTAAAGATTTTGACTCTTAACCTAAGGGGAGAAAAGCAGAACAACCAATTATAGCAAACGGACAACCGGCTGATGTGATTAAGAAAGATGAAAGGCTCATTGAAAAAGGCTGCCTCGTTTGATATAATAATCCGTACGAATCCCAAACTTAACCTCCAAAAAAAATGCTTTCCCCACCAGTAACTGATCTTGCATTTGACTAACAAATAATTGATCACAAACCAATTAATGAATAACAAATTATGAACCAAGTTTTATGAAGCCACTTTACATTTTTAGTAAACTACTTTCAAAAAAGAATAAGCACCTTATCCTGGGGCGTTGCATGATCCTTTTCGTGCTTACCCTGTTTTTTGGTAATGCCTATTCGCAAACCAGGGTTACCGTTACAGGTAAGGTAACCGATACCCTTGGCGTAAAAATACAGGGCGCCACCATATTGGCCGAAAACGTTAAAAATATTTCAACTTCGACTGATGAGAACGGACGCTTTGTACTGGATGTGCCTATCGGAACTTCATTGCGCATCAGTTTTGTGGGTTTTACCGAGCAGCGCGTAATTGTTACTTCCGAAAAAAAAATCTTCAATATCATCCTCAAAGAAAATAAGCTTATAGCCGAGGAGGTTGTAGTAACAGCCTTTGGTAAAAAGGAGCGCAAGGAAGCATTGGTAGGTTCGGTAACCAGCATAAAGCCCGGCGAACTTAAAATACCGGCAAGTAACTTAACCAACGCTTTGGCAGGGCAGGCAGCCGGTATTATTGCATATCAGCGCAGCGGCCAGCCGGGGCAGGATAACGCTTCTTTCTTTGTACGTGGCGTAACAACATTTGGCTACAAGCAGGATCCGCTTATTTTGATTGATAACGTGGAATTATCAACAAATGATCTGGCACGCTTAAACGTAGATGATATTGCCAGCTTCTCTATCCTGAAAGATGCCAGCGCTACGGCACTGTACGGTGCACGTGGTGCAAACGGCGTTATTTTGGTAAGTACCAAAGAGGGTAAGGAAGGCGCTGTAAAAATCAATTTCAGGTCTGAATACTCTTCGTCGCAATCAACCCGGACATTAGATCTGGTCGACCCGATCCAATACATGCAGTTGTATAACGAGGCCACGCTAACCCGCAACCCTAAATTGCCGTTGCCTTTTCCCGAAAGTAAGATCACCAATACACAAAACACCATTAATGGCGCCCCCGGCAGCAATCAATATGTATATCCGGCTGTCGACTGGCTTAACCTGTTATTTAAAAAAAATGCCACCACCCAGCGTAATAACCTGAGTGCGAGCGGCGGCGGTAATATTGCCCGCTACTACATAGCAGGAGCATACAATATTGATAATGGGGTATTGAAGAATGATATCCGCAACAATAACAACAATAACGTTAAGTTTAAAAACTACCAGTTACGTTCAAACATTAACGTAAACATGACCAAAACTACCGAGGTGGTTGTACGTTTATCGGGTACTTTTAGCGAATATAATGGCCCCCTCACTGCTGATGGTTCGTTCGCGTCCGATTTATATAACGTAGCCATACATACCAGCCCTGTATTGTTCCCGGCTTATTTCCCGGCCGATTCGGCAAACCTGAACACCAGGCATATCCTGTTTGGTAATGTTGGCCCGGCAGATGGCACTACTAATAATAACATCTCGTACAATAACCCTTACGCTGCTTTATTAAGAGGGCATAGAAACTCTTCGGAATCCCGGATGTCGGCACAGCTCGAGTTAAACCAAAACCTCAATTTCATTACCGATGGTTTAAAGTTCAAGGGTATATTTAATACAAACAGGTATTCCTATTTCACGTCATCATCAGCATATTCCCCCTTTTATTATAACGTTAATAGCTATAATAAGGAAACTGATAAGTACACCCTTACCTGGCTTAACCCGAAGCCAACCGGCTATAACGTAGCCCAGGAATACCTAAGCTATTTCCCGGGCGGCACACAGGTAAATACCTTTATTTATTTACAGGGCGCACTGGAGTATGCCAAATCATTCGGCAGCCATACGTTAAACACCACGGTTATTGGTACACAGCAGCAAACGCTGTACGCCAATGCCAGCAGCTTGCTATCGGCCTTGCCATATCGTAACCTTGGTTTGGCAGGCAGGGTAACCTACTCCTTTAAAAGCAGGTATTTTGCCGAGTTTAACTTCGGTTATAACGGATCAGAGCGCTTTTCGGCCAATCACCGTTATGGCTTCTTCCCAACTATCGGTGCATCGTGGGTAGTATCCAATGAAAATTGGTGGACACCTGGTATCGTCGATCGTTTAAAAATCCGTGCCAGCCATGGTTTAGTAGGTAACGATGCCATTGGTTCGCAACGCTTCTTCTATCAATCGGTAGTGCAGTTTAATCAGGGGTATAATTATGCACAGTTTGGTATCAATAACCAGTACGAGCGTAAAGGCGTAACCATTCAGAATTACGAGAACGCCGATGTAACCTGGGAAACTTCGAGGCAAACCAACGTTGCCGTTGAAATGACGCTGTTTAAAAACTTCAATATCGTGGCCGAGTTTTATAAAAACCACCGCTATCATATTTTACAGGACCGCCCCCCTTTTGCAAGCGAAGGTTTGGAGGCGCCTATCAGCGCTAATTTGGGCATCGTTGATTCAAAAGGTATCGACTTATCTATGGATTATAAACAAAACTTCGGTAACAGCGCCTGGGCATCAATCCGCGGTAACTTTACATACTCCCATAACCAATACACTTATAAAGAAGAGCCTGATTATAAAGAGCCATGGCGCGGTTCTATCGGCCAGCCCATCAGCCGCGGTTACGGGTACATAGCCGAACGCTTATTTGTTGACGATCAGGAAGCTGCGAACTCGCCTACCCAGATCTTTAACGGCAACGGTATTAAACCACAGGGCGGCGATATCAAATACCGCGATATAAACGGCGACGGAAAAATTGATGTGCTTGACGTGGTTTACATGGGGTATCCGCAAACGCCCGAAATTGTTTATGGTTTCGGTTTTTCAACCGGCTATAAAGGGTTCGATTTATCAGCATTTTTCCAGGGACAGGCAAGGGTATCGTTCTTTGTTGACCCTAACAGGGTAAGTCCTTTTATCCCAAGTCCGGATGCTTATATATATGGCAATACGCAGGTATTAAGTGAGTTCGCTAACAGTCACTGGAGCGAAGAGCACCAGGATTTGTATGCAGCCTACCCGCGTTTGGGTGTTAATTCAACCGTGATATCCAACAACCTGCAGTCAAGTACCTGGTGGCTGCGCGATGGTAGCTTTATGCGCTTAAAATCATTGGAGGCTGGTTACACACTGCCTGCACGCATTGCCAAATCATTAAGGGTATCTAACGTAAGAATTTACTTTAACGGCCTGAATTTGCTTACCTGGAGCCCCTTCAAACTATGGGATCCGGAGCAGGGTGGTAACGGCTTTGCTTATCCGATACAAAAAGTATACAACATAGGCTTAAACGTGAATTTATAATTAACAAAAAAAATCAGAAGATATGAAATCGTCATATTATAAATTGATTTGTGTGATTGTGCTATGTTCCATGAGCCTTTCATGTAAAAAATACTTGGATGTTACCCCCGATAACGTGGGTACGTTGGAATTCGCATTCAGGAACCGTAACGAGGCCGAAAACTACCTGTTTTCGTGCTACTCTACCATGACCCAGATGAACAACGTAGTGAACGATCCGGGTTTTGTAACCTCGGCAGAAATTGTGTACCCCAATACCCTTGTCGATCATTACTTTAACGAAGTTGGTTTCAACATGATAAGGGGCCTGCAAACCAGCGGCAACCCAAGCCTTAACTATTGGGATGCATCAAACGGCGGCAGCAACCTGTTCCAGGCCATCAGGAGGTGTAATATCATGCTCGAAAACATTGATAAGCCTATTGATTTAAGTGCATCAGAAAAAAAACGATGGATTGCCGAGGTTAAGTTTTTAAAGGCCTACTACCATTATTACATGATAAGAATGTATGGGCCCATTATTTTAATAAAAGCAAATAATCCGGTTATTGCCAGCCTGGCCGATGAAAAACGCAGCCGCTCGTCTGTTGATGAATCATTTGCTTATGTGGTATCGTTGATGGATGATGCTATAGCCGATTTGCCGCCGGTTATTGAAAACCAGGCTACAGAATTTGGCCGTATCACCAAGTTTATGGCCATGAGTGTTAAGGCCGAGGTTTTAACAACAGCTGCCAGCCCATTGTTTAACGGCAACCCTGATTATGTTAATTTTAAAGATAACACAGGCAAACTGCTTTTTTCATCAACCTATGATGCCAATAAATGGAAGCTTGCTGCCGATGCCGGTAAAGCGGCTATTACCGAGTGCGAAGCGCAGGGTCTTCATTTATATACCACGCCGCCTACTGTTAACGTAGGTAATATATCGGATAACCTAAGAAAGGTTTTGACCTTACAAAATATGATAACCGGTAAATGGGACGAAAATCCCGAACTGATCTGGGCTTTAAACTACAGTTTTGGTTACCAGGGATTCACAATTCCCCGAATGACTAATGAATCCGTAAGCCTTGCATCAAGCTATCCATCAACATTCGCGGTACCCATTTCAACTGCCGAGTTGTATTATACCAATAATGGCGTGCCCATGAATGAGGATAAAAACTTTGATTATGCTAATCGGTACATACCGCAAACCGGCGATAATGCCAATGGCGCGTACATTAAATCGGGATATCAAACGGCAAAAGGCCACTTTAACCGCGAGTTGAGGTTTTATGCCAGCATTGGCTTTGATGGCGGCATCTGGTTTGGTAATAAACAGAAGGAAGAAAGCAACGCATACTACGTACAAGCCCGTGGGCCATATGCACTGGCGGGGCCCAAAAGTTTAAGCGCCACCAATATTACCGGCATGTGGCCAAAAAAACTGGCTAATTACCTTTCAGTGTACGACGTAGTTTTCACAGCGACTGATTTTCACATGCCGCGGATGCGCCTGGCAGGCCTTTACCTGTTGTATGCCGAAGCGCTTAACGAATCGCAGGGCCCCGTTGCCGAAGTGTTTACTTATATTGATAGAGTAAGGACAAGGGCTGGCTTGGGTGGCGTGCAATCATCATGGGCCAATTATTCAAAAACGCCTGATAAGCCAAACACCAAAGATGGGCTGCGCGAGATTATTCACCGCGAAAGAAGGATAGAGCTATGTTTTGAAGGACAGGCCGGCTGGGATTTACGCCGCTGGAAAGAAATGCAGGAGGTTTTAAGCAGGCCGATACAGGGCTGGAACATTAACCAGGGCGATGCCGCCAGTTACTATCGCCCACAAACGGTTATTATACCGGTATTCGGGCTAAAGGATTATTTATGGCCTATCCAAAGCAATGATCTTGTTGTGGATAACAACCTTAACCAAAACCCATACTGGTAGTTTACCGGTGCTGTAAAAATTTTAAATGATTAATATTAAAATATAAATTATGAAAAAGATAAATAACCGCAGGTACCTTTCAGGTTTGCTGTTAGCGCCCGTTTTGCTCATTATGCTTTTTGCATCGTGCAAAAAAGCCGAATCGAACATCGAGGTGGTATCCAACGATCCAACCAAACCGGGGCCGGTAACCAACGTTAATGTAACCAATTTAAACGGCAGCGCCAGGTTAACCTATACCCTGCCCAATTCAAAAAACCTGTTGTACGTTTTGGCCAAATACGCCATAAATGACAAAACCGTACGCGAAACCAAGGCCAGCTACTACACCGATACCATTACGGTTGATGGTTTTGCCCGTGCCCAGGAGTATACAGTTACGCTATACGCGGTAAGCAGGGCCAATATCGCGTCGGATCCGGTTACCATAAAAGTAAACCCTTTAACGCCCAATTACGAGCTTATCAATTCGGCATTGGCCATTACAGCAGATTTTGGCGGGGCAAACTTTTTTGGCTTTAACCCCAACAAGGCGCCTATTGCCATGCACGTGCTCAGCTTTAATACCAAAACCAATAAGTACGATGAGCAGGACCCTAATTATATCAGCTCCGATACCGTGAACTTTTCGGTGCGTGGTTTTAGCGCTGTATCTACAAAGTTTGCTGTTTATACTACCGATAGGTTTGGTAACCACTCTGATACCTTGTTTAAAACATTGGTGCCGTTGTATGAAACCCTGCTGGATAAAAGCAAATTTTATGTTTATCACCTGGCAAGCGATAGCCCTATTGGCTATGGATGGGAATTAAAATACCTGTTTGATGGCAACACCAACGAGCCGGGCTGGCATACTTTAAGTGCGCCAACCAACCAATGTACATTTGGTTTGGGCGTTACTGCCAAGCTAAGCCGGTTTGTACTGTGGGAAAGGCTTAACAGCATTTATGCCTATCAAAACATTCAGAGTTTTACTTTGTGGGGCACTACATCTGATAATCCGCAGGATTCCGTTTTACCAAAAGGATCGGCGCCGGGTACTAAATCCGGCGATTGGGTTAACATGGGCAATTTTGTGTTTCCGCCGCCGCCGTCGGGCTTGCCAAATAACCAGGCCAATGCGTCAGATCAGGCTTTTGTTGCAGCGGGTGTAAACTTTGCAATCCCTTTTGCGGCGCCGGCTACCAAATTTATAAGGCTGGATGTATCGCGCACCTTTGGCGGTTTAAATTACGTGAATGCTATTGAGGTATCGTTATATGGCAATCCTTTGTAATACAACGTGTTGTTAAAATTAAAAACTAAGAAAATGAAAATTAATTTCAAGATAGCTGTTTTCTTTTTGCTGTACCTGGCACTTGCCGGCTGCAAAAAATACAATACGGATTATAAAACTTTTTTAGATCATAAAGAGTTAACCTATCCTGGTTTGGCTACGGGGGTTACCTACCATCCCGGTAATTTGCGGGCGGTGCTGGTATGGCACCCCAGCCCCGATCCAAGTATTAAAAATTACGTAATTACCTGGAACAACGGCAACGACTCGGTTGTAGTGGCCGCCTCATCGCATAGTCCGGCCGATTCCATTACCGTATCTATCCCTAACCTTAAGGAGTATGTATACACCTTCACTATCGTGGCGCATGATAACGACGGCAACAAATCGGTAGGGCAGGATTTAAACAATGTGCGTGTTTATGGGCCCGTTTATCAGTCAACCTTGCTAAACCGCGGCTACGATATTAATCACCCATATACGTTAAATTCCGATGGCTCTGTCGACCTTAACTTTGTACACGCCGATTCGGGAAACGTTTCAACTGCGGTACAATACACCACCAATGCCAGCGGTGTAAAAACACTTACGCTTTTGCCCGCTAACAATGTAATCAACCTGCCCGATTTCAAGTTCGGAACAGACGTTAAATATCAATCGGCTTACGTGCCTGCCCCCAACGCGGCAGATCAGTTTAACACCCTGAGCCAGGCTACGTATCCATCTGTTGTGTTGTTAGGGGATATAACCAATCTTTTCATTAAAAATGCAGGAAAGCCTTTTTATCGTAAGGATAGTGGTACCGGCAAATGGGGCCTGCTTAAAGATTGGCAGTATAATGCCGCAGTTGTAAATCAAAACGGCAGCACCGCCGGCGGGTACTCTACCGATGCCGGTGGCGCTATACACGTGGAGTCGAAAGATTGGGGCGGCGCCCCGGTTAATAATGCTAAAATTTGGCAAAGCTTTACCTTACCGGCCGGTAAATACGCGGTGGATTACGAAACCGGCTATAACGGCGGTAGTTTCCAGGCCAATGAAGTTGTGGCTGCCGCAACAACGCTACCAGATATTGATAACCTTGGAGGCGCTTTGGCACTGTTCCAGGGCAATCAATATAACACCAGCGGTACCCATACCATAACCTTTACGCTGACAGTGCCAACTACAGTAGCTGTAGGTTGGGTGGTTCATGTCGATTTGTACACTTATCTGGAGTTTTTCAGCATAAGACTCAGAAAAACCGAGTAAATAGTATTAGTTAAAATAGGTTTATAAATTGGTTAAACGTAGCCGGTAGCTGTAATGGTTGCCGGCTTTTTTGTTGGGGGGGATATTTTGTAACGACGCAATATTTTGCGTCTTCCGCATTCAAATCAATAACCCCCGGCGGGGTAGATCAGAACATCGAACGCCCCGGATTTGAAGGCAAAGCCGGTGCCGGCGGCGAGTGAATGAGTTGGATATATCTGTTATAAGTTTTGTATATTTGGTAAAAGATAAACTAAAGATGGAAACGGTTTTGCTTCAGATAAATAACAGTAAAGCGTACAAACTGATCGAAGATCTTGAAGCTTTACATATTGTTAAGGTTCTTGAGAAAAGTAGTAAGCTAAAGCAAAAACTCTCCGAACGATTTGCCGGGTCACTCAATCTTTCTGAAGATGAGTATAATAACTTTCAAAATTCAATCGAGCAAAGCAGAAACGAGTGGGAAAGGGATATCTAATAGACTCAAATGTGGTGATTGGGTATTTGGATAACAAACTGCCTGAATCCGGCATGAAATTCATGCATGCGATAGTTGATGAAACTCCCAATATCTTTGTCGTTACTAAAATAGAAGTCCTTAGGTTTAATACGTCTGATGATGTTTATAAAACGTTGCAAGATTTTGTTTCAGAAAGCATCGTTTTCGAAATTAATGATCAGGTTGTAGATAAAACGATAACCATATGTAAAGGTCATCGGATTAAACTCCCGGATGCTATCATTGCAGCTACAGCCATCGTTGGTGATCTGACGTTGATCACACGTAACACTTCTGATTTTAAAAATATTGCAGACTTGGAGCTTTGAGATCCATAGAAGCAATAACTTTCATCCTCAGATAATACATGTAACTCAATTCAATGAAAACCGCCGTCCTCATATCCCGCTTGCTGCTTGGTTTTTTATACATCGTGTTTGGCCTCGATTATTTCCTGCATTTTATACCGTACCAGCCATTGCATACCGGTGCTGCGGGTGCATTCATCGCCGGGTTAAAAGGTACGGGGTACTTTTATCCTATTCAGAAAGTAATACAGATAACAGGCGGCTTATCGTTGCTTACTAATCGTTACGCGCCCTTTTCGGCAGTGGTACTGTTTCCTATCAGTTTAAATGTGTTGTTGTTCCACACATTTCTTGTGCCATCCGGCTGGCTGATGGGCGTTTTTTTGGTAGCTCCAAACCTGCTTTTAGGCGTTGGGTATTGGAAATATTATAAAGCGATGTTTGTTGCAAAGGCGGCGGTGTAGCTGCTTGGTTGATGTGTCTCTTTAAGTCGCTTATAATCAGAAATATCCACAGTAGAATGCCAGTAAGAAACACACATTGATTGCTTGTTTGTGTGCATCAAATACGCTAAATTCGTTCATGACCAATAACCGACGCAGTTTTATCAAACAGGCGGCTGTACTTACGGGCGCTTTTTCGGCTACAAGCCTGTTTAACCAGGCGCATGCTGCCGACTGGACATCAGTATTAAACAGGGTGAGCCGTTTAACGTCGCAAGAGGTGGCGCAGGACGAGGACTTTTGGGGAGTTATCCAGCGGTCGTACTCGGTAAGCGCCAATATCATCAACCTGAACAATGGCGGCGTGTCGCCATCGCCAATTGTGGTGCAGCAGGCTGTAGAGCGCTACAACCAGCTTACCAACGAGGGTCCGTCGTACTTTATGTGGCGCATCCTTGACCAGGGACGCGAGCCATTGCGCGAAAAGCTTGCCTTGCTGGCCGGTACCCTGCCCGATGAAATTGCCGTAAACCGTAACGCAACCGAAGCATTAAATACCATCATCTTCGGCCTGCCCTTGAAAAGCGGCGATGAAGTGATTGGCGCCCGGTTAGATTATCCGCACATGGTACAGGCTTATCGCCAGCGTGCCCTGCGCGAAGGCATAGTATACAAACAACTTACGTTCGATTTTCCTATTGAGAATGATGAGCAGATTGTAAAAGCCTACCAGGATGCCATCACCCCCAAAACAAAATTGATACACGTTACGCACATAGTAAACTACGTTGGCCAAATTATGCCCGTGCGTAAAATTTGCGATATGGCGCATGCCCGGGGCATAGAGGTTATTGTGGATGGAGCCCATTCTTTCGGACTACTTGACTTCAAGATTCCCGATTTAAATTGCGATTACTTTGGTACCAGTCTGCATAAATTCCTGTCGGCGCCTATCGGTAGCGGCATGATGTGGATTAAAAAAGAAAAAATAACTAAGGTGATGCCCCTTTTGTGCGATGATAACCCGCAGGGGCCTGATATCCGCAAGTTTGAAAACCTGGGTACCCGCAGCTTCCCGATAGAGCAGGGGATAGGCGAGGCCATCAACTTCCAGCTGGCTATTGGCAGCAAACGTAAGGAAGACCGCATCCGTTACCTCAAAAATTACTGGGCTACCAAAGTGCAGCACCTGCCCAAGGTAAAGCTGCATACCTCGCTAAAACCCGAATATTCCTGCGCTATCTGCGGCATATCTATTGATGGTATGACACCTGCGCAACTGGATGCCGCGTTGTTTAACCAATATAAAATCCACCAGGTATCCATCGTATTTGAAAACGTAAGTTGTGTACGCATAACCCCGCACGTATACACCACCCTTGCCGACCTGGATAAGCTGGTAAAGGCTATTACAGAAATAGCCGGTAAAGCCACCTGATGTTTGGTTAATTATGATAGTCCTAAGTCGAAAGTTTTAAGTTCTAAGAGGCTGCCTGAAATTAAAAAAGCCGACCGTCATTGGGAGTGACCATCAGCTCAACTGAAAAAAACAGTAATGACATGTTGGCTTATGCATATAATGGGCCTGTCACCCTGAGCCTGTCGAAGGGTCGCGCGTAAAGGCCTTTGCCCACTATGCTTAGACGGGGCTCAGCATGACAGCCCTCTTTTAATATTGATTCCACATCTCACAACGAGAAGTATCTTTAAATAGGTATTGAAAATCAGAAGCTTGAAGATATGTCATTATAAAGTACGAAGCAATCCCCGACAAGCTAAGTCCCACTTGGTTCGGGGTTGCTTCGTGCCTCGCGATGACGGTGGTTTAGAACATTGGTTTAGCTATATTCATTGATTTAAAAAGAATATTGTCCTTTTGACTCAATACTTAGTACTACTTACTTGACACTAACACTTGTTTTGGGTACCAAAGGGTGGTATAAAAAAATCCGGTTAACATTTGCTGTAGAAACTGTAACATTTGTAGCATTAAAAAAAAAGGCAATCGCATAATTTTACGCTTTAAACCGTAATTCCTGGTTGCCAATAATTTAAATGTATCAAATGCCGGTTCCTAATGTGATGCGCGAAACAACGTCCCTGAATATGGGCGATTGTTTTTCGATATTTTCGAAAGTGAAGGAGAAGTTTGATTTTCCTTTACATTACCACAACGAATATGAGTTAAACCTGATCATAAATGCCAAAGGCGCCAAACGCATTATTGGCGATAGTATGGAAACTATTGACGATATCGAGCTGGTGTTTATCGGCCCAAACGTTTACCACGGCTGGTTTACCGGCGAATGTACCAGCGAGGTCATTAATGAGGTTACCATTCAGTTTCATACCGATTTGTTTGATGAAAAGTTTTTACAACGTAACCAGTTGTTTTTTATCAAAAGCATGTTTGAAAATGCCCGGCGTGGTCTGGTTTTCTCATACGAAGCCACCCGCGATATCACCCGGCGTATATTAAACCTTAGCAATAAGGATGGCTTTAACTCGGTATTGGAGCTGCTTGCCATACTGCACACCCTATCTACATCCAAAAACAGGAGGATGCTATCGGATCCTGGCTTTTCGGACGAAAAATTCCGGTATACAAACGGGCGTGTTGATAAGGTTTTTGATTACATGAAAACCAATTTCGACAAGCGCTTAACACTTGCCGAAGTAGCCACAGTAGCCAACATGCCCGAGGCTTCATTTTGCCGGTTCCTGAAAAAAAGTACAGGCAAATCGTTTATTGAAAGCCTTAACGATATCAGGCTGGGCAACGCATCGCGCATGCTCATTAACACCACCCATTCCATAGCCGAAATTGCTTACCAATGCGGCTTCAACAATATCTCAAACTTCAACCGGATATTTAAGCGCAATAAATTATGTGTCCCTAAGGAGTTCAGGAGGGCATACACGCTTGGCACTAAGGTAGCCGGGTAGTTAGAGCCTGTTTAAATTTTATTCAATAATAATTCTATGGGTATTAAACGCACGGATTTCGATTGATTAACGGTGATTTTGGCCGGAAATTCATTTTATAATAGGTATTGTCATCGCCAATATTTACAAAAAAACATGGTTTTATAGCTATAACATATTTCCATTAACAAATTTAAACAGGCTCTTAATTTTTAATAATTAAAATATATTGATGTTAATATAACGCTTATTATGTAATTTTATAAAACCCGTAAACCGGATTATTAAACCCCGCAATCGATTGTTGGTAATTACTAAATAATGAGTTTTAAAGTTTATATAACATTTATATTTCTTGTTTTTACCCATCAATGGCTATCTGCCCAAAGTCGTTTATATAAATTTTCGCGATTGGATATTACCGATGGCTTATCTGATAATCACGTCAATTGTATTTTTAAAGACGAAAAAGGGTTCATGTGGTTTGGCACAAACTCGGGCCTGAGCAGGTATGACGGGTTTAAATTTAAAGTTTTTAAACACGAGGCCGATAATCCAAGCTCGCTGAGCGAGAGCTTTGTTTCGCGCATTAGTGAAGGCCCCGATAAAAAGCTATGGATATTTACACACAGCAATATCAGTATATATAACCCCGCAACAGAGAACTTTGCCGTTAGTGTTGCCAATGAACTCCGGCGTTATAAAATTATCACCAGTGATGTAACATTGATAAGAAAGGATAAAGACGGCGGCTTTTGGTTTATCACCCAAAATAAAGGAGTGTACAGGTATAACCCGGCTGATAGTGCCACGTCGTTTTATTGCACATCATCTTTTTCAAAAACCATTTTACATTCAGATGCAATAATGGATGTGGTGGCTACAAAAAATAACGCCGTTTGGCTTATTTATAGCGATGGTATTATGGAACTGTTAGATACCCGGCTAAATAAAATTATAAAGCATGTTGATGGCCTGGCCAAAGCCAATTTGTATAAGCCCGAATCGTACACGCTTACTGTTGATAATAAAAATAACCTGTGGATTTACTCGGCTGCGGGGCCTTTTGGCACCTATTGCTTTAATACCCAAAACTATTCGCTGTTACATTTTAGTAAAGATATGCCGGATGGCAGGCTTAACTCCAACATAGTGAATACCATAATACAGGGCGATGATAACAAAATATGGATAGGTACAGACCATGGCGGTATCAATGTGCTTGATATGGTAACCCATAAAGTAACTTACCTGGTAAATAAAGAGGATGACCCTCAATCTATCAGTGGGAACAGTGTTTTTTTATATAAGGACGATGCCGGCATTGTTTGGGCGGGCACTTTTAAGCAGGGCATAAGTTATTACCACAGCGCCATCATTCAATTTCCGGTTTACAGGCATTTATTAACAGATAAAAACAGCCTGCCCTACGAGGATATTAATGCTTTTGCCGAAGACAGGAACGGTAATTTATGGATTGGTACAAACGGCGGCGGCCTTATTAATTTTAACCCGGAAACCAAAAAATATACCCAGTTCAAGCACAATGCGGCAGATCCCAATAGTTTATCAATCGATATCATCATAAGCTTATATGTTGATCATGAAAATAAACTTTGGATAGGCACCTATTTTGGTGGTCTGGATTGTTTTGATGGTAAAAAGTTTATTCATTACCGTCACAGCGATAAAGATAAAACCACCATTAGTGACGACCGGGTTTACACCATGATAGAGGATGCTTCACAGAACTTGTGGGCAGGCACCTTTGCCGGCGGACTGAACGTGCTTGATCGTAAAAACAATACCTTCCGTCACCCCGAATATAAAATGGTATCTGACTATACCGCCTTTTTTTATCGGGATAAGCAGCAAAATATCTGGATAGGCCGCGATAAAGGCGTTGATGTAATAGATGGCAAAACAAACCAGGTGCGGCATTACTACTATCAGCCTAAAAATCCAAACAGTCTTGCCGGCAGCGATGTAAATATAATAACCCAGGATAGCCGCGGATTAATGTGGATTGGCACGAAAAGCGGTTTAAGCATACTTAACACCCAAACCAATACATTTTTAAATGTAGATAAGGGCATGGGCTGGCCGGTAAATAATGTGTCGAACATTTTAGAAGATATCCAGGGCCGGATGTGGGTAAGTACCACCAACGGCCTTTCAAACATTAGTTTAACACCGGCAGGCGGGCAATATAAATTCCAGGTTGATAATTACAATGAAGCCGATGGCTTACAGGGGCGGGATTTTAACTTATATGCTGCAATAAAACTACGGAACGGGCAAATGGCATTCGGCGGCGCGCATGGGTTTAATTTATTTGATCCGGCAGTCATAAATACCCTTAAACCCAATCCCAAATTGGTATTCACCGATTTTAGGCTATTTAATAGAAGTGTAGCCGCCGGCGATTCGGTAAAAGGACGGGTTGTGCTGGATAAGGCTATATCAGAAACAGAATGGATAACCCTGAATCATAATGAAAATGTATTTGATATAGAGTTTGCCGCCAACGAATATTTTTATCCCAACAAAATAAGTTACCAGTATACCCTTGAAGGCTTTGATAAAGGCTGGATCACTTTCCCGGCCAACAGCCATAGCGTTACCTATACCAATCTCGACGGTGGCGATTATACTTTTAAAGTGAGGGAATTAAATACAGGAAAAGAGATCTCGCTAAAAATTACTGTTCAGCCGCCCTTTTGGAAAACACCTATAGCCTATATCGCTTACATGTTGCTGGCACTTGGCCTGTTGTTTTACATCAGGCACCGCGGTATAACCAAACTGGAGCGGCAATTTGAATTTAAACAGGCAGAGATAGAGGCTGAAAGAAAACTTGCCAGTCAGCGCGAAGAAGCGCAGCGCATGCACCAGCTTGATTTAATGAAGATTAAATTCTTCGTTAATATCAGTCACGAGTTTCGCACGCCGTTGTCATTAATCCTGTCGCCAATTGATGATCTTATCAAGGTATCTGACAATCCCGATCAGCAGCACCATTTAACCATGATTAAGCGCAACAGTAAGCGCTTGCTTAACCTGGTTAACCAGTTGATAGATTTCAGGAAAATGGAGCATAATGAATTGAAGCTTAGCTTAAACAAGGGCGATATTATTCAATTTATAAAGGAAGTTTCGTCGTCATTTACGGATGTAGCCCATCAAAAGAAAATTCAATACCTGTTTGAAAGCGAGCTACATTCATTTACTACCAAATTTGATCAGGATAAAATAGAAAGGATCCTGTTTAACCTGCTATCAAACGCTTTTAAGTTTACGCCGGCAGGCGGCAGTATCAGTGTAATATTAAATGCCCCCCCAATAAATAACTTGCCCCCTGATAAAAGGATGCTCGAAATTCGGGTAATTGACACGGGTATCGGGATTACGAAGGAAAACCAGGAGATGATTTTTGAACGATTCTTCCAGGATAATATCCCCGAAAGCCTGTTAAACCAGGGCAGCGGAATTGGTTTATCAATTACAAAAGAGTTTATAAAAATACATGGAGGCAGCATAAGGCTGGAAAGCGAACCCGAGTATGGCAGTTGCTTTATTGTAAGCATACCATTCGAGGGCAAAACTGAAAAACTGACGCTTGCACCGGCAATACAGGAAAATAATACGCTGCCAACTTTAAAAAACACCGATGGCATTCAGGGGTCAAACAAAAAACCAACGGTGTTATTAATTGAGGATGATGATGATATGCGTTTTTATCTGAAAGAAAACCTGAAAGATCATTTTCACGTCATCGAAGCCGTAAACGGTAAAGAAGGCTGGCAAAAAGCGCTTGCCTTGCACCCCAAATTAATAGTGAGCGATGTAACTATGCCCGAAATGAATGGTTTAGAGTTGTCGCGGAAGCTAAAGGGGGATAGCCGCACCTCACATATCCCGATTATATTGCTCACCGCAGTAGCCGGCGAAGACGATCAGCTGGCAGGGCTGGAATGCGGGGCTAACGACTATATTGTTAAGCCGTTTAATTCCGGCATACTGCTTTCTAAGATCAATAATTTATTGCTGATGCAGCAAACGTTTAAACAAACCTATCAAAAACAGGTCGAAATTCAATCGCAGGATGTGGTAGTAGTATCTGAAGACGAGAAATTTCTGAAAAACGCGCTCGGTTTTATTGAGCAAAATATCACCAAACCCAATTTCTCGGTAGAGGAGCTGGCCAGGCACCTGGCATTGAGCAGGGTATCCCTTTACCGTAAATTGTTAAACCTTACCGGTAAAACGCCGGTTGATTGTATTCGCACCATCCGTTTACAGCGGGCCGTGCAGCTACTGGAACGAAGCAAGCTAAGTATTGCCAATGTTGCTTACGAAGTGGGCTTTAATAATGCCGCCTATTTTGCAAAGGTGTTTAAAGAAGAGTTTGGCATGTTGCCATCTGAGTATATTGCCGAACTGAAGAATAAGGAGCATGAAGATATTTTAACGTAGCAATAGCACAATTGATACCTATAATTGATAAAATTGTTAATTTGCGCATCATGAGGATATTTACAACCCTGTTGCTGGCAACATTATTTTTTAGCTTTTTGCTGACAGCCGCTGCGCAAACAAAGGCTGTAAATAATCCGGTTGTTAAAGGCTATTATGCCGATCCTACTATACTTAAAGCTAAGGGGCTTTTTTATATCTATGCCACCATTGATCCCTGGGGAGGCAACGAATTGGGTGTATTGGTGACCAAAGATTTTGTGACGTTTAAAACAGAACATATTAACTGGCCTACTAAGCAAGCATGTACAAGCCCAACTTCCAATAATTCGATGGTATGGGCGCCGTCCATCCGCAAGGCGGCTAATGGCAAGTATTACCTGTACGTAGCAGTCGGCAGCGAGTTGTGGGTAGGGGTAAGCAGCCATCCGCTTGGCCCATGGAAAAATGCGAAAGCCGACAATGCACCCTTAGTTGCAGGCAACAGATACCCTGGTGTTCATAATATCGATCCCGATTGCTTTATTGACCAGGATGGGCAGGCCTATTTATACTGGGGATCTGGCTTTAAATGGATAAACGGCCATTGTATGGCGGTAAAGCTTAAAAAAGATATGGTCACTTTTGATGGCGAACCAAAGGATATTACGCCGCCCCATTATTTTGAAGCGCCGCATATGGTTAAGCGCGGCGGCTTGTATTACCTGATGTATTCATACGGTAAAGCCATCGATGCTACCTACCAGATACGCTATTCAGTAAGTAAAACACCCTTTGGTCCGTGGATAGAGGGCCAGTATGATCCTATCCTGGCAACCACGCCCGATAGTACCACCGTTGGGCCGGGCCATCACACTGTTTTTCAGCAAAACGGCCAGTATTATATTTTATACCACCGCATTCATCCCCAAAATAAAGAATATGTATTGCGCGAGCTTTGTTTAGATAGCCTGAACTTTGATAAGCAAGGCAATATTTTAAAAATTAAGCCATCGGCGCTAAGCCGTTTTTAAAGTGCCCTATTTTTTAAGTCGAAAGTCTTTAGCCCAAAGTGTTAAGAAGCTGTTTAAATTTAATTTAAACTACCGTCATTGCGAGTACCCATCAGCTTAGGCTGGAAAAAACGGTTATAACATGGTTGCAAATGGGGCTGTTGTAGACGCAATAATATTTAGCGGATCCTTTAAAAAAAGCGGTGGAAATGTGCGATTCCCCTCTCGAGAGGGGAACAAAACATAGGATACGCCTAATTGCATCTCCTATCTTAGAAACTAGAAAAAATACCTTTGATAATCAATGGCTTATAATGGCAAATCTTCAAGTTGCTGATTTCAATGCGTATTTAAAAAATACTTCTCGTTGTGAGATGTAGAATCAATATTAAAAAAGGGCTGTCATGCTGAGCCTGTCGAAGCATAGCGGGCAAAGGCCTCTCCGCGTGACCCTTCGACAGGCTCAGGGTGACAGGCTCATTATATGCATAAGCCAACATGTCATCTCTATTTTTTCCAGCCTAAGCTGGTGGGTATTCGCAATGACGTTTTTTTTAATTAGCCCCCTTTTTAGCCCAGCTCGGAATGAAAAGCATTATCAGGTCTTTTTCCTTAGTCCATCAGGTTTTACGCTTGCAGTTTCCCCAGTGACGTAGCCCTGACGCATTTTGTAGCAAAAGGTTTCAACCTGTTGCTAATAAATGATCAGTCTACTATGCGGACTCTGACCTTTCCCGGAAATCGACACTTATCTCGCAACCTGTTTTTTGCCTCAAAACACAGCATTAACGCCTGTATCAAAAGTTGTATCGGTTTAATGCTTATGGTATTTTTTTGACCATTAATACTTAGTATTCTATTTATCTAATTGATAATCATTAATTTATGTATGTGTAACATTTGTTGTATCAATTTAAACATAAGTGGTACAGTTGATTGTGGGTGTTGTATAGCTTTGGTATCAAGGTTCGGTAATTTTTTGCCGACATGAAAAAAGCCGAACCGCTTCGATCGCAAACCAATTTTCAAAATCTAATAATTAATGTATGAGAGGAAAACTACACATCAAAAAGTTTGTGGCTTTAATCTGGATCAACTTAGCACTTATGCTGGTAAGTATGTCTGGGTATGCACAAAGCAAAATTACCGGTAAGGTAACCGGAGCCGACGATGGGCTGCCAATACCGGGCGTTACCGTTAAAGTAAAAGGCGGCACCGCGGTAACAAGCACCAATACCGAAGGTGCTTATTCGATTACCGCAGGCAGCAATGCCACATTAATATTTAGCTTTATTGGCTATACAAGCCAGGAAGTGGCAGTTGGCGGCAATTCAACAGTAAGCGTAAAATTATCTCCCGAAAATAAAGCCCTTAACGAGGTGGTTGTTGTGGGTTACGGTAGTGCCAAACGCAGCGATGTTACCGGCGCAATTAGCTCCGTTAACGCCGCAACTATTGCAAAAGTACCCGTTACATCGTTAGACCAGGCTTTACAAGGCCGCGCGGCGGGCGTACAGGTTACCAATAATGATGCTTCGCCTGGTAGCAACATTTCTGTCTTAATACGCGGTACAGGCAGTTTGGCCAGTGGCGGTAACACACCGTTATATGTAGTTGATGGTTACCCCATAAATGTAGGCGGTATCAATAACATTAACCCAAGCGACATTGCTTCTATTGATGTATTAAAAGATGCATCGGCAACTGCTATCTACGGCGTTAGGGCAGCTAACGGTGTGGTTATGGTAACCACAAAAAAAGGTAAAAAAGATGGCGGTGCACAGGTTGAGTTTAATGCATACAACGCGTTTCAAAGTAAACCTAAACAGTACGATTTGTTAAACGCGCAACAGTTTGCCACCCTGGCCAACAATGTAGCTACAAATGACCCTAACAAGCACTTTACAGCATTGGCCAACTGGGCCAGTCCATCGTCGTTAACCAATGCCGATTGGCAAAATGCTATTTATCGAGGCGGTTTAACCCAAAATTATGATTTGGCTATCCGTGGTGGTAACGAAAAAGTACAATCATCAACATCTGTAGGTTATTATGATCAAAAGGGTATTGTACTGGGCTCTTACTTTAAAAGGATTACCGTTGGCGCCAATTTAGATTATCAGCCAAAAAAATGGCTTAAATCAACAACCAGTGCCAAATACGCTTACCAAAATTACAACAACCCTTACGGTACCGGTAGTTTAGGTAATATTAACCAGTTGCCACCAACGCTTGATGGCGGTAATAAATTAACCAGTCAAATAAAGGATGCAAATGGCAACTACGGTTTCTTTAACCCCATTTATACGTATGTAGCCAAAAATAATAACCCTATTTATTCAATCGAAACCAATAGGTTTAAAAATATAAACAACTACTTTGTAGTTAATTCGGGATTAGAGGCTACCATTATTGATGGCCTTAAATTTAAAACTAATGCCGGTATAACTTATACAGGCTACAGCGGTTCTTATTTCCAGCCCTCAGATAGCCGTAAAATCGATCAGTACGGTGCCGCGGCCGGCGGGTCGGGTACTGCTTTATATTCGCAGCATATCAACAGTACTTTTGACTGGCTGTGGGAAAATTATTTATCGTACGATAAAGCCTTCGGCTCACATACCATTAATTTTGTTGCCGGGGTATCTGAACAGGAAAATGATTACAACAGCATAGGAGGCAGCATTACACCTCCCAATAATACTATTGCAAGCTTAAGTCAGGGTACCAATCTTGTAATGGATGCTAATACTACTTCAGATGTTAAAAACGGCGAAGTTAAACGTTCAATAGCATCACAATTTGCCAGATTATCTTATAACTACGCAAGCAAATATTATTTAACAGGTACAGTTAGAAAAGACGGCTCATCGCAGTTTGCGCCTGGCCATCAGTATGGTACTTTTTTCTCTGGCGCCTTAAACTGGAATGCAAAAAAAGAATTTTTTCTGAAAAATGCCGACTGGATCTCAGGTTTAAAACTCAGGGGCAGCTATGGCCAGTTGGGTAACCAGCACAGTATTGCCGATTTTACCTACCAGTCGTTATATTCGGGCGGCGCTTCGGCAACAGCCAGCGGTAACCTGGGTTACGCCTTTGGTAAAGTAGGTGGATCAAACGGAACTTACCAGGCAGGTGTGGCTTCAATCCAGGCAGAAGATGACAACATCAGGTGGGAAACCGATTATGAAACAGACATTGGTATGGATGCGTCATTTTTAAATGGCGAGCTAAGTTTCACCGCTGATTATTTTAACAGAAGATCAAAAGATTTCTTGTTAACCTTCGATGCTTCCCCACAAACAGGCCTCCCTAAAAGATCAGCCAATGTTGGCTCAATGGTAAATAAAGGATGGGAATTTGCTGCAAACTATAATCATGCGGTTACCAGCGATTTACATATTGATTTGGGTTTAACACTGTCATTTATTAAAAATAAGCTTACCGGCTTATATTCAGGCACTAACGCCATCTCCAACTTTGGCGGCCTTGGCTTAACAGGCGATGGCTGGAACGAATTCACCAGAACCTATATAGGCCAGCCAATTGGTGAGTTTTATGGGTATAAAGCAATTGGCATTATCCAAAACCAGGCTCAGTTAAACGCCTTAAATACAGCTGCACAGGCAAAAGGCAACGATTTTTATTATAAAGCTACTACCGGTGTAGGCGATAGATTATATGCCGATGTTGATGGCAGCGGTAAAGTAACTGCAACTGACAGAGTTGCCCTGGGCAGCCCGCAGCCTAAGTTTTTTGGAGGCTTTAACCTTGGCGGATCTTACAAATCATGGGATTTTAACGCCTACTTCTATGGAGTTTATGGTAACAAGATACTGAACTACCAGGAAAGTAACCTCGAGAGCTTTGCGCAAAGAGGATCGGTAAGTATCCAAAACGTGAGCACGCAGTATTACAATAACTACTGGACCACTTCCCGTCCATCAAATCGTTATGCTGCTGTACATTATGACGATACCGATTACGGTAACCTTGCACCATCAAGCGCCTGGATTGAAAATGGCAGTTTCCTGAAGTTGAAAACCGTTACAGTGGGATATTCATTACCACAGGATTTGGTTAAGAAACTTACGTTAACCAAAATACGTGTATACGTTTCATCTCAAAACCTGTTCACCATTACCAAATACACTGGTCTTGATCCCGAAATTGGAGCTCAAAACGGAAATGCAACCCAGAACGGAGTTGATAACGGTACTTATCCATCATCAAGGTTTTACACTATTGGCTTAAACGTAGTATTCTAACCAAGGACAAAAAAATTAATGATATGAAAATCAATAAAAAATATTTCACTGTTGCTGCCTTGTGTGGGGCTATGCTGATTCCGCTCAGCTGTAAAAAGAATTTTTTAACACAAACCAATACTACAGCATCAACCGCTGATGCTACGTTCGAAAAATCGCAGGATGTAGTGGCCCTGGTAAACAGTATTTATGACGGTTATCAGAATAGCGATTTATTAAAAAAATCTATCTGGTACTATGCTAATTTTACCAGCCACGATTGGTTTAATGATGGTGGCGATATTGCCTGGAACAATTATACCATTAGCCCTACTTTTGGCGCATTGTATACCTTTTGGCAAAATGCTTATTATGATATCATCAGGGCAAACTCGGCGTTAGAGATCATTGCTACCGCAAAAACAAAAGGGGTTGTTACCGAGGCATTAGGAAACCGCTTATTAGGCGAGGCATACTTTTTAAGGGGAATGAGTTATTATTACCTGGCAGGTAGTTTTGGCGGTGTACCGTTGGAGTTAAAAGCATCAACCGATGGTTTGGCACCAAGAAACACACAAGCCGAAGTATTTGCACAGGTAGTAGCCGATATGAAGCAGGCAGAAACCCTATTGCAATCAAAAACGGTATTGCCGGCTGCTGAAAAAGGAAGGGCTACCAAAGGTGCAGCTTATGCTTATGAAGGTTCGGCGCAAATGTGGTTAGGTAAATATGCTGAGGCACTTACAGCGTTTAACAATACTGAACTGACCAGTAATTACCATTTATTGCCAAACTTTATTGATGTACATGAATTTAGTAATCAAAATAATGATGAGTCGTTATTTGAAATTCAGTTTGATATCCAGGGCTCACAAAGCTGGGATGGTGGCTGGCAAAATGGTGGCGAAGTTGCATGGATAGATGACTTTAGCTGGCCACATGAGTTAAGCGGTTTTGGTTACGATTACGGTAACCCAGGTTTAGAATACTCATACCAGGCAGGCGATTTACGTAAAAACGCAACCATCATTGGTCCCGGCGATCAAAACATCAGCCCAGGTATTATTGCCAAATGGGGTGGTATAAAAGGCTACCAGGTAGTAATTGATGGTTTCAAAAACGGAACAAAAGATAACTCGTCACAAACATACGGCTCTTTTGTTGGCGATGATGGCAAGATTATTAATACCTGCGGTGCTTTAAGGCAGCCATGGTTTGGTGATGACCTTACCCGTTCTGGCTTCTATTGTGCAAAAAAATGGCGCGATCCAAACCTTACCGGCGCCAACGGTTCATCAACCATATTTGGTTCACAAAACCAGATCCTGATGCGCTATGCCGAAGTTTTATTATCAAGGGCCGAGTGTAAAGTGCGTACCAACGATATTGCCGGTGCAAAAGCCGACTTGAAATTGGTTAGAGACAGGGCTTTTGGAGGCACCGCACCTGCTGTTATGCAGGATGGACTAACCTATGATGGTAAAGCAACATCGCCAATAACCGATCCTTTGCAAATGGTATTAAGCGAGTACAGGCACGAACTGACCGGCGAGTATTCCTTGTTTTACTTGTTGCGCAGGGCTGGTGCAGGAGTAGCTGCTACCTTTATCAAAAATAATTATGGTACCGATGCTACAGTAACCCCGCAGCCTTATCCTTACGGCCCAACTGCCGATGGTAAACTGCATGGAGTTTGGCGCACATCGTTACCGGCCAATCATGATATATTGCCTATACCGCAAACCGCTATAGGGCTTAACCCTAACCTGAAACAAAACCCAGGTTATTGAGCAATAGGGTTAATTGTTAATCAGATTAGATTGATTATATATTTGGTTCTTTTGATTTGGCTTTCTCCTGCGGGAGAAAGCCTTTTTAAATTGAAGGTGTATGGCAGCCCCACCCAAACCCTCCCCGGAAGGGAGGGCTTAAAAAAAATGATTTTAAAAGTCTCCCCAACCGGGCGAGATTTAGAGGGGGCTCGCAGTTATGAAGAAAATACTAATAGTAACAAGTATATTAACTACGCTACTGGTAGTTATCTATTTCCAGTTTAGGAGTAATAATGCCTATGCCGATCCTCGCGGCCGCCAATACGCCGGCTCAAAAGCCTGCGCCCAATGCCATAGTAAACTCTACAGTTCGTATCTGCATACCGCCCACTACATAGCATCAATTCCGGCATCTGAAAATATGGTACACGGCAGTTTTGCTGCAGGCTTTAACGTGTTTAACATCAGCCAAAATCAAAAAATAGTGATGGAGAAACGGGATAGCGGCTTATACCAAACCCTTTACCAGGATGGCGAGGTTAAGCAAAGTAACCGTTTTGATATCGTTTTTGGCGGGGTAAAAGGCGAAAGTTATTTATACTGGAAAAATAACCAGCTTTATCAGTTGCCATTATCTTATTATAACCGGCAAAACCAATGGTCAACAAGTCCTGGTTATCAATTTAATTTTATCAATTTCAGGTCGATAGGCAAGCGTTGCCTGGAATGCCACGTTTCGTATGTTGATGAGTTGCCGCAGGAAAACCAGCAGTTAGGCCGCGATGAGCAATTTGATAAAAGCACCATGGTATATGGCATTGATTGCGAACGTTGCCATGGTCCGGGCGCACAACACGTGGATTTTCAGGCTAACAACCCCGGTGTTAAAACTGCAAAATTTATAGCCCGCTACGCAAATTTAAGCAGGGAGCAAAGGATGGATATGTGCGCGGTATGCCACTCGGGCATCCACACGGCACTACTAAAAACAACATTTGGCTTTATGCCAGGCGATACCTTTGCCAAATATAAACTTCCCGAATTTCAGCGCACGTTGGATACCAGTCATTTAGATGTGCATGGCAAGCAGTTGCAGCTATTACAAAGCAGCAAGTGCTACATGAACAGTACCATGGATTGCGCAACCTGCCACGATACGCACCAGAATACGCGCGGCAACGATATTTTATATACCCAAAAATGCCTCAGCTGCCATAACAAGCCCAATCATGCGTATTGCAAAATGACAGATAAGCTGAGCGCTGGTGTGCTTAAAGATAAATGCATCAGCTGCCACATGCCCGAATTAACTACTAATGTAATATCTGTGCAAACTGCCGATAAAGCACCGCCTGTACGGTTTTTTGTGCACACCCATCATATAGCCATCTATCCGCAGGAGGTTAAAAAGATAATGGCATTTGTTAACAAATAATTGAATATCCCCATATGAATAAGATCCATTTCCCGGTGCTGCTTTTATTGTCGCTATGCCTGTTTTCCTGCAAAAAGCATACGTTGTTTCAGCAAATTTCTTCGTCGCATTCGGGCATTCATTTTAATAACCAGATTATCGAAACCGATACCATAAATCCCATCGACCTCACCAATATTTATAACGGTGGCGGCGTTGGCGTAGGCGATTTTAATAACGATGGTTTACAGGACCTTTACTTTACCGGTAACCTGGTATCAAACCGGCTTTATCTGAATAAAGGAGATTTTAAATTCGAAGATATTACCGATGTAGCCGGCGTAAACGGCATGGGCCGCTGGGGCCGTGGCGTTGCCGTTATTGATATCAATAACGATGGCCTGATGGATATTTACGTTTGTAATACCATCTACCCCGATTCGCTGCGCCGAAAAAATATTTTATACATCAACCAGGGGCTTGATAAGGATGGCATCCCTCATTTTAAGGATGAAGCCAAAGCCTATGGCCTGGAGCTGACCAAACAATCGACCATGGCCAGCTTTTTTGATTGCGATAACGATGGCGACCTGGATATGTACCTCACCGTTAATACCGCGTCATCGGCCTATTACCCCAACGTTTTTGGCAAAGCCACCCGTACCAGCAACAGTAGTACCGGTCAATTGTACCGTAACGACTGGGACGAAAAGCTGCACCATGCCGTTTTTCATAATGTATCCGCCCAGGCCGGTATCAATTTAGATGGCTTTGGCCATGCAGCTACTACGGTTGATATTAACGGCGACGGCTGGAAAGATATTTATGTATCTGATGATTTTGTATCCAGCAATATCCTGTACATCAATAACCACGATGGTACGTTTACAGATCGGTCCAAAGAGTATTTTAAACATACATCCTACAACGCTATGGGGCAGGATATTGTGGATATTAACAACGATGGCCTGGCCGATGTGATAGAGCTGGACATGAACCCGGAGGATAATTACCGTAAAAAAATGATTCTGGGAGCCAACAGCTACCAAACCTTCCAGCTTTTTGATATGTTTAAAACACAGTATCAATACGTGCGCAATACACTGCAGGTTAACCAGGGGCCGCGTTTGGGGCAAAACGGGGCCGTAGGCAGCCCGGCTTTCAGCGAAGTAGGTTTCATGAGCGGCCTGTCGCAAACCGACTGGAGTTGGACACCGTTGGTAACCGATTTTAACAACGATGGCTTCCGCGATGTAATTGTAACCAACGGTTTCCCCAAGGATGTATCCGACCGTGATTTTATGACTTACCGAAGCCAGGCCTACGCAGCAGTGCCGAAGAAAAAAGTGCTGGAGCAAATCCCCCAGATCAAGATCCCCAATTATGCCTTTCAAAACAACGGCGATCTTACTTTTCATGACGTAAGCAAAAGCTGGGGACTGAACACTCCATCGTTTTCAAACGGTGCAGTTTACGTCGACCTGGATAATGATGGCACAATGGATATGGTGGTAAACAATATTAACGATGAAGCATCGGTATACCGCAACACCGCGCGGGATGATAAAACGAAATCAGATAGCAGCCATTACCTGCAGATAGCCTTTAAAGGCAACAAAAATAATATCAACGGCCTGGGTGCACTGGCCGAAATTTTTTATGCCAAGGGCAAACACCAGGTTTATGAACACGATCCTTATAGGGGATACCTGTCGTCGGTGCAGGCCATAGCCCATTTTGGTTTAGGGACTATTAGCAAGGTAGATTCGGTAGTTATAAAATGGCCGGGTGGCAAAAAACAAGTGTTGCGCGATGTAAAGGTTGATCAAAAGATCAACGTAAACATTGCCGATGCTAAAGGTAATTACTCGTCGATACTACCCAAAGTTTATACAAAATCGCTGTTTAAAGAAGTTACAGACTCCCTGGGAATAGGTTATGTAAGCAAGGATGCAACCTTTATCGATTTCAATATTCAAAAACTGCTACCCCACAAACTATCAGAATACTGCCCGGCTTTGGCCGTTGGCGATGTGGATAATAACGGGTTGGACGATATGGTGATAGGCGGCAACTCCAATTTTCCGGCACAGGTATTTTTGCAACAGGCCAATGGGAAATTCATCCAGCGCGACCTGGTTAAAAACAATCCTGCACTAAGTACCGGCAAATACAAAGATGGCGGCTTGCTTTTGTTTGACGCCAATGGCGATGGCAAGCTGGATTTATACGCGGCAGGCGCCGGGTACGAAACGGCAGCCAATAGCCCCGAATACCAGGACAGGCTTTATTTAAACGATGGCAAGGGCAATTTTACCCTGGCTACCGATGCTTTGCCCATAAACTTTACAAGCAAACTGTGTGTGCGCGCCTGCGATTATAATAAAGATGGGAAGCTTGATTTATTTATATCGGGCAGGGTTGAGCCTTGGAAATACCCGCAGCCGGTATCAAGCATTATTTTAAGGAACGATAGCCACGATGGTCACATTAAATTTACCGATGTTACCGCCCAGGTTGCCCCGGCATTAAAAAATGCTGGCCTCATCTGCGACGTCCTATTTACCGACTTTGACAACGACGGCTGGCCAGACCTGATCATGGCCGGCGAATGGATGCCCATTACTTTCCTAAAAAATGACCATGGTAAGTTTGTGAACATCACCGCTAAATCGGGTGTTGCCGATAAACTGGGCATGTGGAACACCATAACCGGCGGCGATTTCAGGCATACCGGTCGCACTGATTACATTGTGGGCAACCTTGGCCAAAACAGCTTGCTACAAGCCAGCGATCGGTACCCGATTTACATTACCGCCAAAAACTTTGATGGCAGCGGATACAGCACCATCCCATCGGTGTTTTTCCCGGATGTAAATGGTGAAAAGAAAGAGTTTCCGTTGCACGGGAGGGAAGATCAGTTGAAACAAATGATCAGCCTGAAAAAGAAATTCACCAACTATAAATCATTTGCCACCGCCACCCTGCAGGATATGCTCACGCCCGAGCAGCTAAACGGGGCTTTAAGGCTTAAAGCTAACCTGTTAAAATCGTGCTATTTACGTAACGATGGCGACGGCAAATTTACCCTTATCCCTTTACCTATCCAAGCCCAGGTATCTATACTCAACGGCATGCAAACCGGCGATTTTGATGGCGATGGCAACCTGGATGTTGTCATGAACGGTAATGATTATGGCAGCGATGCATCCGTTGGGCGCTACGATGCCTTGAATGGTTTGATGTTAAAAGGCGATGGCAAAGGCGGTTTTAAACCGATGAGCATTTTACAAAGTGGTATTTACATCCCCGGCAATGGCAAAGCCCTTGTACAGCTGCGCGATAATAACAACCACATCCTGCTGGCCGCCAGCCAAAACAGGGATAGCCTGAAAGTTTTTAAACAAAATATAAAGATTAAAACAGTGGCAATACAAAAGCGGGACGCCTATGCTATCATTAAGTATAACGATGGCAGGGTAACTAAGCAGGAGTTTTACTACGGCAACTCCTTTCTGTCGCAATCTGCCCGGTTTTTACAGGTTAATGATAGGATGAAAAGTGTGGTTGTTTTTGATGATAAGGGGAATAGGAGAGCGGTGAAATAGGGAAGGAGGATATAATTTCAACAATAGCGGTTGTTGTGAAGCAGAGGTAGTTAGAAAGTTTTTTTTCTCCCCCACGGGCTACTGTGTGTACAGAAATTTATAGGAGATTGTAATTTTGAAAGGCCACTCCGTTAGGAGTGAAATGTCGGTAAAATAAATTAAGCGCCCCTCCCTTTTCGTGTCGTATAGGTACGAAACTAATCCCCAATTTGGCTATTTATCGATGCTCATTTGACCGGAAAAGTTCCATAGTGACGTACTTACGGCACGTAAAGCTATTTTTGATCTTTTTTCTACAGACATTCACCCCCTCTGGGGGTTTTCCTAAAATTAGGTGTACACGTAGTAGCCTACCAGGGGAGATTATTTACATTGTTTTTATTTAAGGGGTGTTCATGATGGCTGCGCTGTTTAAAGGCGATTTTGCGGAAGTTATTTCGACACATTTACTAAATAAAATTCAGACAGCTTCGTGAATATAAAAAAGCCGCACAGTTATTTTTATATATAAAAACAGGTATTCATAAAGTCAGAATTATATTGTTCAGGTATAATTAATTACAGACTGAAAGATTTTAATATCCCGTCCTGATTGCCTGGCAATATATTTATCTAAATATCAAATAGTTGAATTGCTATTCTGGTCTGAATTTACACATTAAGCTATAATTAATCTTTTATTAATTATCCCCGGCTTACTTTATGGGCAACCAACAATACCGGTGAAAATTTCACAAATCCACCAAACAAATTAATCTGCATCTATGAAAAGGAAACTCTTTGTACCCCCATAGCGGGCACTAACTCCGTCGTTTAACCAATTACCAAATTTTTAGCATCAATTATTTATGACTTTCAAAAAAAACAATCTTATCTTGATGATGGCTTGCGCAGCTGTCATAATCAGCTGTTCCAAGAACAAATTTAGCCCCCCATCTGCAACTTCAGATGGAAAGACCTCCAAGCTCAAAACTACAGCCTCTGCCGTTGGCGATGTTGTTGGTAAAGTAATAGTAGGCTACCAGGGCTGGTTTGCAGCGCCCGGCGACGGCTCGCCCCTTAATACCTGGTGGCATTACGCTACCGGCGACCCTTTTGGCGTCCCTACGCCGACTAATTCCAGTATTATATCCTGGCCGGATGTTCGTGAATATACAAGCACCTATACAGCAGCCAACTTTGGCAACCTGGGCAATGGTCAGCCGGCCAAATTGTTCTCTTCCTTCAATGATCAAACGGTAAATACCCATTTTTTATGGATGCAGCAAAATAATATTGATGGAGCTGCCTTACAACGTTTTAACCCCAATGGGCAGGAAGGGCCAATCCGCGATGCTATCACTGCTAAAGTAAAAACAGCAGCCGAAACCTACGGCCGTAAATTTTATATTATGTATGATGTGGGCGGCTGGACTAACATGCAATCGGAGATTAAAACAGACTGGACCAACAAAATGGCGGCCTATACGTCATCATCGGCTTACGCCAAACAAAATGGCAAGCCTGTGGTGTGCATATGGGGTTTCGGTTTTAATGATAATAACCACCCCTGGTCGGCAGCCGTATGTCTTGATGTTATTAACTGGTTTAAAGCCCAGGGCTGTTATATAATTGGTGGTGTGCCTGCTTATTGGCGCGATACAAATAGTACCGAAGTTAGGCCAGACTTTTTGGCGACTTACAACGCCTTGAACATGATTTCGCCCTGGATGATTGGGAAGATTTCAAATACCTCGGAAACCGATGGTTTTTACACCGACCATAATGTTGGCGATCAGTCTTATTGTAATGCCAATGGTATTGACTACCAGCCGTGTGTTTTACCGGGAGATTTACAAAAACATCAAAGGGTTCATGGCGATTTTATGTGGAGGCAATTTTACAACATGGTGAGGCTGGGTGCCCAGGGTATTTACATTTCTATGTTTGATGAATATAATGAAGGCAACCAGATTGCAAAAACTACCGAAACGTCGGCCTATACCCCTGCTGGTTTGGGCTTTTTCTCGTTGGATGAAGATGGCACAGCCTGCTCTGCAGATTATTATTTGCGCCTTACAGGCGATGGCGGCAAAATGCTGAAAGGCCAGATTGGGCTTACTGCTACACGCCCTACGCTACCGGTGGTATCGGGCAGTGTTCCTGCACCAATAGGGCAAACAATTACCATCAAGGGGAACAATAATCTTTACGTAAGCAGCGAAAACGGTACCCAGGCAATGAATTGTAACCGTGCTACAGCACAGGGTTGGGAGCAATTTACAATTGTTGATGCCGGAGGAGGTAAAGTAGCCCTGATGAGCCAGGGCAAGTACGTATCTTCTGAAAACGGCACCCAGGCTATAAATTGCAACCGCACGTCTATTGGGGCATGGGAACAATTTGATTGGGTAAATAATGGGAATGGCACATTTTCGCTGAAAGGAAACAACGCTAAATTTGTTTCGAGTGAAAACGGTACGCAAGCTATGACTTGTAACCGCACCACCGCCCAGACTTACGAATCGTTCCGGGTAAATCAATAAATAATCGTATCAGGATTGAGCAACTAAGTTTTTTTAATGGCCGGCCTTTTATGGCCGGCCATTTTATTTATGATAGGATCTGAAATCAAAGAAAGTACTTTTCTGACTGATCCTGAATAAATGAAAAACTCTTTTATCACTATTTCCAAAGTTGACTCATGAAGGATTTATCCTTGAATGAAACAACGTGTAAAAAGCCTGTTTAGTAATTAAAAAAGGCTCTATGACGGTTTGTATGGGTTGTTCTATTTCGGTTAGCTTCTACATTACGTTTCTAAGGGCCATCGGCCCGGCACATATTGTAGCCACGGGTTTCAACCCGTGGACGATTGGCCAAAGGACAACAAGAGTGCCATACGGCACGGCACATATTGGGGTGTAAATCCAGGTATTTTCAATTTGTTCAAACGATATATACGCATTAATAATATGTGCCGAACCTACGGTTCTCAATCGTTTTCTTCTTTTTTTCCACGGGTTGAAACCCGTTGCTACAGTGCGCCCGGCATGGGCGCAAACTATAGGGTGCAAGTCCCGAACGCGCCTTGATAGTAGGAAGCGCTAACCAAAGGCAAGGGTGTCCTTCGTGAGGGGGAA
>Ga0307507_10001141_pt1 | contig 58898 bp, 16 predicted proteins | sample 7_EM_MG_FD_207223 | JGI IMG/M metagenome (GOLD analysis project Ga0307507, IMG submission 207223) | Populus trichocarpa ectomycorrhiza microbial communities from riparian zone in the Pacific Northwest, United States - 7_EM | ecosystem: Host-associated > Plants > Roots > Unclassified | place... | reverse complement strand
GGTGCTAGAGCGCGTCACCTGCCAAATTCTGCCATGCTGCTGCCATATTCTGCCAACCTACGATTGGCTCGCTTACCGCTAGCGCCTTAGCGGCTGCCCTTTTATATATGTTTACTATGGTCCTGGCAACCCCCTTTTTTTCTTCTCCTTAGCTTAGTATCTTTATTAGATAGCAATCCACAAGCTTCAGTTTAGAGGCATTTATATGAGCCGTCACATTATACTAAGCTCTCCATACACTGCCTGGGAAGGCCTTAATAATATCCCACCCCACGAGAAACTTTGTCTGCAACGATACATTAACGCGCTATACTTAGACACTAAAACAACTCTACATTACCTGGGAAGGCCTTAATAATATCCTACCCTATAAACTAGACAGGATTGGACCTGTACCCCCGGAATTAAAACTAAATTATATAATTCTGATAAACCCTAGGAAGCCAACGATGGTACCTAAAGCGAGCTTATCTAAAAGAGCTGCCCCAACCTAAGAAGAACACGAGATTCAATTGGGATCCGAAATTGAGGATAATAATGATAGTATAGATGTATACAAACAGATTTGTGCCCTGATGGCTAATTAGGAAGCCGACCGTCTCTAAGCTTAAAGCATACAGAAGACCCTGTAAGAGATCCTAGACAGCCTTACGGCCCTATAAAGCTCAGCCCCCCCTTCTAGAAGTCCTAGTTGTCCTATTTACTTAACTGAATGTGATATACTAGGGAGTGCGGACACGATAATGAAATAATTAAAGTCCGTTAAGCTCCCTAACCCCCAACTACTATCTAATGGGATAGACCCTACTTTTAAAAATTGGAGGATTTAAGTACAAGGAAAGCTCCGCGTTAACTATAACTATTTCCTTTCTAAAGAAGCTAAAATGCTCTACCTCTTTGGTTAAACCATAGGGGATGCCCAACGGCACCTTTAAGCTAAGTTTGAGGATGATTCCCCTGTCTGATTTATATCTATTAACGAGATAATACGGCACCTGGCTGCCATCTACGTTAACCTAAATAAAGTATGGGATGCCTGGTACGACTATAATTGCCTAATAATAAAACTAAACTAACCCTTTGCCGAATTCTAGACTCAATTCCTATACCTTACGGGAGAAGGCCAGGTTCCCCTTAAGAACTACTGTTTGGACTTATACGATAAGCTGATAATCCGGCTATAAGAGAAGATTGCTGTAACCTTAGATAACCTACTAACCTATAAAAAACTTGCAGCTCGTTGCCTATTTTTAGACGTAGAACTAAAGCGGATTAACGCCCGCCCTAATTAGCAAAAGCAATTATGTAGCGATCGCAACTCGCTAGCTATACCTACAGGAGCTGGAGCAGGAAGACAAGCTACGTCTACTCTTATACCAAAAGCGGTCACAACTATACACTAGCGAGCCTCGCCTGACTAGCCACGTACTACGCCCTTAACTAGTACTTGTTGCAATACCCTAATCGACCCTGCCTCGGCTACGTGCTATAACTGCGATAAGGAGGGTTACTTTACCTTATCTTGCCCAGAACTAGGGGATATTAAGGAGATAGAGGAAGAAGAAACGTCTAATAAGTTAGGAAAAGAAGAACCCTAGGGAAAGACTCCCCCCTAGGGTATCCTATTAATCTTAAAGAGATTGATCTAAGTTAGTTAATAGGTGGAAAACACTTCATGGTTCCATATACAGTATCTTAAAATGGATATAGAGTTAACTTAACTGCCCTTATTAATACTGGAGTAAATGGCTTTGCCTTTATGAATACTGCCTATGTAATTAACATTGCTAAGTTTCTAAATGTAAAAGCCACCCTACTAGAGAAGCCTGTCTAGGTAAAAGGCTATAACGGCTAAGCCAGTAAGCTGGTTACCTATGTCCTAAAGTTACATATCTCCCTTAATAGACAACGTTAATATGGTATCCCTTTCTGCATCTTAGACCTAGGGTCCCACGATATAATCCTTAGCCAAAAATGGATATCCTACTTTAATATTTGGCTGAATGTATAACAAAGACAGTTCGTCTAGCCAAAGGATAAACCGAAATTACCCTCCTTTGTTAGAGAAATCTGAACTAACCGCAAGACACTAGCCGCGAAGTCTAACCCTATATATTAGTAGGATGTCCGGGCCTATAACCTAGCCTTCGCCCAAGAAGACGCCCGCCGCGAAGCTGGAAAGAACTCTATACCAACAAAGATACTCTTCTAAAGCGCTATGTTTGAGGAGGACTCTATATACAGAAGCAGAATAGATAGTGATATAGATAGTGTCTAAATCGCGCAGATCTAACTGGTATGGAAAAGAACGTACTGACAAGATATAAGGGATAACCTCTAAAAGATGCGATAGGAGCTAAAAGGAGTAATAACAACGCCAATACCCTAGAGGGCCCTAAGGTTACGCACGCCCCCATTATCCTGCAACCCCCCTGTAGTAGACATCGCCGTAATTAGCGCTATAGCGTTCTACTTTAATATGTACCGGAAGGAAAATAAGGTCTTTACAATAAGCCTGTATAAGATTAACCGGATTATTAACAAGAGGGAAGAAAAGCTAATTAAGGAAACTAATAAGGAACTAGTTAAATGTTTTATTCCTACTATCTATGCCAAGTACAAGGACGCGTTCTTAAGGGTAGCTTCGGACAAGTTACCCCCTTACCGGATGTATAATTACAAGATTTAATTGGAAGCTAATAACTTGCTAGGCTATAGCCCCCTCTACTAATAATTAATGGACAAGCTAAAAGTAATAAAGTAGTACTTAATTAATAACCTAAATAAAGGGTTTATTAAGCCAAGTTAAGCCCCTTTTACTTCCCCTATCCTATTTATAAAAAAGCCTAGTGGAGGCCTCCGTTTTTATATCAACTATTGGAAGCTAAATGCTATTACTTAAAAGGATTGGTATTCTATTCCATTAATTAACGAAACCCTCGCATATCTAAGCCAGGTAAAGATCTTTACTAAACTTGATATCCGCCAAGCTTTCTACCAAATTAGGATAGACCCTGTATCTAAAGATTTAATAACGTTCCATACCCGTTACGGGTCCTATAAATGCAAAGTTCTTCCTTTTGGACTAATAAACGGACCGGCTACGTACCAAAGGTATATAAATGACGTTCTTTTTAATTACCTTAACGAATTCTGTATGGTATACCTAGACGACATCCTTATATACTTAGACAATAAACTTAAGCACCAAGTTCACATTAAGAAGGTCCTAGAGAGATTACGGAACGCAGGTTTGCAAGTTAATATTAAGAAATATAAATTTGGGGTAAAACGCATAAAGTACCTTGGGTTTATAGTAAGTACGGATAGGATTAAAGTCGACCCTAAGAAGGTTAACGCAATCCGCAACTAGAAGCCCCCTTGTACTGTAAAGGGGATCTAGTCCTTTCTAGGTTTTTGTAATTTCTACCACCAATTTATCCGTAACTATGGAGTTGTGGCAATACCTCTTATACAACTTACCCGGAAAGACATACCTTTTATCTTTAATAACGACTATATGGAAGCCTTTAAAGAGTTAAAAGATTGGCTTATCTCTTCTCTAATCCTTTGTTACTATAACCCGGACCTTGAATTAATGCTAGAGACGGACGCTTCTAACGGAGTTATAGCAGGAATTCTATTACAGTTATATCTAGATGGCGAATGGTACCCTATTACCTTCTTCTTAAAAACAATGGACCCAGCTGAGTATAACTACAAAGTATATAATAAAGAAATACTAGCTATTATCCAATTACTGTCCCAATGGCGCGTAGAGCTTAAAGGCACGAACTCCTAGATTAAGATATATACGGATTATAAAGCCCTAGAGTACTTTATAACTATAAAGCAGCTTACTGGATGACAAGCCCACTAGGCTAAAATACTCTCCGAATTCTTCTTTATAATTATATATTATTCTGGCAAGTAAAACACTAAAGCTAATATACTAACCCAAAGGGAATAAGATGTAGGACTTTAGGATAAGCTAAAGACCTAATACCGGACGCGCGCCCTCTTTTATCCCAAATAGCTTAACCCGCAAATTCTTAAAGAACTAAACTCTAAACGGAATAAGCTAGCACCCCTAGAGGGAGCAGTCTTAGATAAACTAATAGGGCTAGTTAACTATATCCTAACTATAAACTGCATGGCTAACTCCCTGAAAGCCCTCTGTAACTAAGCCGCGAAGGAGGACCCTAATTTGGAAATAGAAGAAGGACTGCTTCTATACCAAGGACGGCTTATAGTTCTAGATATTAACAACCTATAGATAGAGTTAATCCGCGAAGCCTATTATTAAGTCTCTATGGTATACCCTAGTTATAATAAGACCCACTGACTACTAGCGCCCCGTTACTACTAGTAAGGACTTCTATCCAATATAGATCGATTTGTTAGAAACTGCTACGCCTATAAACGCGTAAATGCCCCTAGGGATCGAACTTCTGGGTAGCTATAACTACTGCCAGTTCTAGAACGCCCTTGGCAATATATTACTATGGACTTCAAGTCATTTCCAAAGGACGCCCACGGCTACAATGCAGCCTTTGTAGTAGTTGACCAACTATGCAAGCAATCCGTCTCCCTCCCTTATTTTAAGACTATGACTGCGAAGGATATGGCCCGCTTCTACGTTAACAACATCTATTAATTCTACGGCGCCCCTAAATCAATTATCTCTAACTGTGGCCCCTAGTTTATATTAGATTTCTGGAATAAACTCTGCCGTATCCTTAGGATTAAGATTAAGCTCTCTACTGCATTCCACCCTTAGACTAACGGCTAAACTGAGATTATAAACTAGTACCTCAACTAGTAACTACGGCCCTTTATAGACTACTATTAGGACAACTGGTCGGAATTACTACCTATAATGGACTACGCGCAGCTTACACTCCCTTACGACAGTATAGGGATGTCCCCATTTAAACTGCTCTACGGGTATACACCACGAACGTCCTTTAATTAGGATAGGCCTACTAAACCCACTACAGCCCGCGAACGCCTCAGCCATAAGGAGGCCTGGGTATTTGCTAAGAGAATGTATAGAGCCTAAAAGACTGCTCAAACAATTATAAGAAAGGTGCAAGAAAAAAAGAAGTCCGATATAAACCAATATTATTATAAGGAAGACTTCTAAGTAGGAGATAAGGTATAGGTGTTAATAAAGAACTAAAAAACCCAGAGGCTGAGCCGCAAGTTAGACCACTAAATGGCTGGCCCATACAAGACTCTTTAAAAGGTAGGACACTCTTTTAAGGTTAAGCTACCAGAGTTAATAAAAATCCACCCCGTTTTCTCCCTAGACTGGCTATAAAAGGCTGCGGATAATCTACTACCTAGATAGTATAACGACCCCCCACCACTAATTTAGATTGCTAAGGACGAAGAATAGGAAGTTAAAGAAATCCTAGCAGTAAAAAAGGTCCGTAATGTCTTAAAATACCGTGCAAGCTGGGTAGGCCATGACGACAACCTAGAGTGGTACCCCGCATCTGATTTTAAGTACTCCCCCTATAAGCTATAAGATTTCCACCTAGCCTACCCTAATCTCCCTAGACCACCATGTAAATTAAACAACTGGATTAAATGCTAGGAAGAAGGGTTAGATAATTACAACAATTTAAACAATAATAGGGAGCTCGGACAACGCCTAAGGGCAGGCTTTTTTAGGAGGGGGGGGTGATGTGATGGTGCTAGAGCGCGTCACCTGCCAAATTCTGCCATGCTGCTGCCATATTCTGCCAACCTACGATTGGCTCGCTTACCGCTAGCGCCTTGGCGGCTGCCCTTTTATATATGTTTACTATGGTCCTGGCAACCCCCTTCTTTTCTTCTCCTTAGCTTAGTATCTTCATTAGATAGCAATCCACAAGCTTTAGTTCAGAGGCATTTGTGCGAGCCGTCACATTTAAAGACTGCTACTATATTTATAAAAGAATCTATAGAGTTATCTAATAAGCAAGGGAGGGAAAACACTACTACTCCTTAGCCAAAGCCTCTATTAAGAAAATAATAATAAAGAATTAATTAGAAGGAAGGTCGCGATAGTTTACCCTATAGGCTTAAGTCTTTACCTAAAAACCTCACTATAACCACTACTTAATCAGGCCGCTAAATGTCGAGAATTAACCTACTAAGCGACCCTACTGCCTTCTTTATAAGCCTTATAGGTATAGACTAAAACCTTAACTAATAGGCTAACAATATTAATAAGCTACTAAGCAACTGGGATGACGAAATAGGCGATAAACTAATAGCCCTTCTATTTGCCTTTCCTCTATAATCTACACCTTAAAATCCTTACTTAAATAATCGTGACGCGGTCAATCCTATAGCTCTACTAGCCGGCCATATTTAATATACTGGCTCACCCAATCTTAAAACGTATATATCTACTACCTTAATTAACAAAGATAAGCCTTATATGTATAACTGAGCAATTAACGGCCCAAATAGTAAAGAATGGATAAAAGTAATAATAGAGGAGGTAGGGTCTCTAATTAAGAATTAGATATAGGAGCTTATTAACCTTACCTCCCTTAAGCCTCCTTATAAGCCTCTTGCTGGTAAATAGGTGTTTAGAGTTAAAAAGGGAAAAAATAGCGAAGTCCTCTGCTATAAGGCTAGATAGGTTATTAAAGGATATCTATAGTAGTACGGTATTGACTATAACTAGACCTTTACTATAGTAGTAAAACCTATAGCTTTTAGGGCTCTATTTGCGATTGCTGCCTACCACAACCTTAAAATTAAATAGATAAATATTAAAACCGCCTTTCTCTATAGACTAATTAATTAAGAACTCTATGTTATTATACTAAAAGGCTATAAAGAAGCTGGCAAAGCCTACTGCCTTAAAAAGGCCCTTTATAGACTAAAATAGTTACCTTAAATCTAGTATAAGACGCTCTCAAAGTTTCTACTAGAAAAACTTAGACTTTACTATCTATATACAGATTATAGTATATTCGCCACCAGTAAAGGATAGAAAGGTTTAATTATTTCTGCCTATAATAATAATACTAAGATTATCTATAAAGATATAGCGATAGTTAATTGGGCGAAAGTAGAGCTTAAATCAGCCTTCTAAATAATAGATCTTGGGCCAATAAGCTTTTACTTAGGCATAATAGTTATAAGAGATCGAACGAAGAAGAAAATTATACTTTTATAGCAAGCCTACCTTATTAAAGCTCTTAAACGTTTTAGATTATAAAAGGCTAATATCTTACTAGTACCTATAAAGCACTTAATTAAGCTTATAGCTAATTAAGAAACTACTAGCAAGGACAATGTTAGAAAATACTAGAGCATGGTTAGTTTAGTTATATTTCCTATAATAGAAACAAGGCTAGATATTGCCTTTACGGTATTAATGGTAAGCTATTTCGCCTATAATCCTACCTTTACCCATATAACGGCCGTAAGACTTATCTTTTAATACCTGGCCGGCTTGCTTAATAGAGAAATTACCTATAAAGGTAATAAGAACCTAGACTTTACACTAATTAGCTTTAGTAAAGCTAACTAGGGACAAGACAAAACTATAAAACGCTCTATATTAGGCTTTGTATTTATATTAAACAGAGGACCAATTTTATAGAAATTAAAGCTATAAGCTACTGTTTTACTATTAATATATTAATTAGAGTATATGGCTCTAACGGCTGCAGTAAAAGAGGCTATATAGCTTTAACTTTTACTTACTAAACTAGGTATACTAGACCAGAGCAAATAGTTTGCTAGGATTTTAATTAAAACCAACAACTAAGCTGTAAAAGCGTTGGCCAAAAATCCAGTTTAGCATGATTAAATAAAGCATATTAATATTCAGTTTTACTATATAAGAGATAAGATAAACAGTAATAGGATTAACCTTATATACATTACTTTAATTAATATAGCGGCCGACGGCCTTACTAAGCCTCTCACGGATCCTCAGTTCTACGCCTTTCTTAAATACCTTTAGATAGTATAGAAACTTAATTAACTACACTAGGCCTTAATAGGAAATTAGTACACAATTGGTAGATCCTTAGAGAGTGCGCTAAACGACGCCTTAAGGCTTTAAAACGAGCGACAGAACTTAACCTTAATCTACTAACCTACTACTTAAACCTACCACCCGAACCTACCACCTAAATCTAACGGCCGCGATATTAGGGAGGGCTTATACCGGTAGGAAGGATAGATATACTTTAGGAGAGATATAAGGTAAGGCTATAGGGCCTTTAGAGCTCTATGGGCAATATAGAACACCTATGGGGAGGTGCTGCTAAAAAATTTAAGAGACGTTTTACGGACTAGGCGCTGTCTCTAGACAATAGGGAGGGCGTAACTCCTTATTAGGCACTTATTCTACCTTAGAGGAACTCCAGTAACCCTTATTAAGCAACTCTACACCCTTATATACAGTGTATATAGCGGTATTATTAACTAAGCTTAAGGGAGAGTGTTGGAAAACAAGCCCGCAATAATATTACGTAATAAGACTTGTGGGAGACATCTCTTAGCAGGAATCTAACCAATTAAACAACTTTAACCATCGGTCGAAGTTCCTTAAAATCTCTTTAACCACCTATATAGAATATAAGCAATACACAGAGTTTTAGCTCCATAGCCTTAATTCAACAATATCTGCTATATAAGATATCGCTAACTAACCGCGTAGAGATTAATATCGCCAATAATGCTGAATTACGCACCAATGCGTACTATATCCTTGCCCTTACGCATGCCACTAGGCCTAAGAATACGTCTTTAGCGTATAACCTAAAGTAGAAGGAGTTTGAGGTAAGAAGAACATTATACTCCTCCTCTCCTAAACGTATCGCGCCCTATAGTTAATACGTCATTTAGCTTTAGGCCTTTTATAAATAGAAGCAGTACTATAATAGCGATACTATTATAGAGGATAATGTAACCGACTACTAGTACTATACCAAAACAGTACTCTGTCTTATCTTATAACTCACTACCTTGTCTTTTGGCATTATATATCTTACCACTTATTTCTATTACATTGTCTATAGCGGCTATTATCGGCGTTGTCGTTAGCCTATTACCACCTATCTTATATATATATTACACTCAATTTCCATAGATTTAAAATCAAGTCGCTTATGCAATTCCCATACACTGCAAAGCTTACAGATAAGCTACTTTTTTTTCTTATTAAGAAGGTTACAGGCCGGCCTTTAGAAGGGAAGAGCTGTAAAGTATAAGGTAAGGATATAGATAGGGAGCTCAATAATAGAACAATAGGATATATTGTATAGACAGACAAATCCTTAAGGGAAAAGGAGGAGTCTATATGCGAGGTAAGGAAGGGGTTTCCCTAGGTATGTGCAGCGCACGTGCCTTACAGGCGAGTCGTATGCGAGTCGTCTGTGCCTTATAGCTATATACAATCTACTCAGGTTTCACCTAACAATATCCCCCCTTTAAAAAGGGTCGTCCCCAATCCTTTATATACTTAGGCCTCAATAAAACCCTATAAAAAACCTTAGTAAGGAAAAAATTAGAAGGGAAAGAGCGTCCTAATTTATGTACGGAAAGATAGGTATATAGAGATTCCGCCAAGTTCTGCTAAATTCCAAAGCTTACTTATATAAGTAGGTCGCTAGTACCTTACGGGTAGATTATAGGTTATTTATATGCAGCCAGACTTATAGACAGTAAGGCGGTATACCTAATAACTCCCGCTGACCCCACACTTTAGCCTTATAGTATACTGGCGTGGGTAGTCCTAGGTTACTTATATATAGCCAGATTTATAGACAGTAAGGCTATATACCCGTTAAATCCGCCGCTGACTTATACTTTAGCCTTATATTGTCTGCGTAGCACATGCGTAGTATATATATAGTTATGTTAGGTTGTAATGCGCCTGCGTAAGGTATGCGTTTAGGGGTATATAGTATCTAAGTATTCTGCCTATCTAACATTAGGTCGCAATACACCTACACACAGTATGCATTTAGGGGTATGCGGTATCTAAGTCTAACATAAATTGTTAGTATAGGTTACTACTAGCAGGTTACTAGTAGGTTAAAGGACCCTAGTTAAAGGACCCCAGTTATAGACGGACCTATTATCTAATATATTCCGCTTAAGGATCTTTAGTAGGAACCTACCTCTAGGTTAACTAATTACGTATAGAGCATGTAAAGGCGTTACTTATACTCTATAGATAGACTAATAACTTAGAGGTATTCCTTAAAGCTATTTTAGCTAGGGCAGTTACTACCACTTACCGTAACACAAGACTCTGCGCAAAGTCAGTGCTAGCAAGATAACGTGCAATACGCAGGTCCCTTACAGGGTTATTATTATTAGGCCGCAATACGCCTGCGCAAGATGTGCGTTTAGGGGTATATATTATCCAAGTCTTCTTCCCATTTTAATATTAGGTCGCGATGCGCCTATATAAGGTATGCGTTTAAGGTATGCATTGTCTGCGTCTTCTTATATTTAATATTAGGTCGCGATGCGCCTATGCAAGGTGTACGTTTAGGGTATATATTATCTAAGTCTTTATAGAATAATATATACGTTATTAGTATAGGTTACTACTAGTAGGTTACTAGCAGGTTATAGACCCTAGTTAAAGGACCCCGGTTATAGACGGGCCTAATACCTAACATATATATAAGGTTGTTAGTGTAGGTTACTACTAGTAGGTTACTAGTGGGTTAAAGACCCTGGTTAAAGGACCCTAGTTATAGATAGACCTACTACCTACTAACAGTTAGGCTTTATTTGTAGCGGCTTACCACTAGTATTCTTTGCGGTTACTATCTGCGTTCTTTTTATAATATATATGCGTAGCACCAGCGTCTAAGGGGTCCTTAGAGCTGTCTAGCTGTTAAGTAGTCTTCCCAGAAGTTTACTTAGGAAAGCCTCGCCTTCTTTAGGCTTTGTCTTCTAAACCTAACCCTGTAGAGCTTATACTATAACCGCGCTTTAAGCGCGAGGATCTACTACTGCTAACTACGCAATCTTCCGCAAGCTTTATAGTATTAAGTAATTACTCTACACAGCAGACTTTAGCGAAGATGTCCTTAGTAGTTCTTACCCATATAGCGAAGTTCTAGCGGAAGAGCTCTACTTATAGGTAGGTTAGGAGATATAAGAACTAAAAGTCTACCTACTAATTAAGATTAACAAAGGGGGTATATAATAAGAGGTCCTCTAAGCTACGTATATAGGCTAAAAAGGTATTAAACTTTCGGTTCTCCTTTATTACAGTTATATAGTACGCAGTAGTATTATTAAAGCATCTTACTATAGGGTCCTTAATCTGGTCTTAGACCATAGTCTTAAATTTATCCTATAGTAAAGGACCTTTATCTTTAGCACCTAGCTAGTAATATACTAGTTAGGTAATTGTTTTTGCTTTTATAAAACCTTTAATAGCCTAGCGCGTACGTCGCTTATAGTTATAGTTAGCGTTGTTAACCTTAAATTGGTTTTTAACTGTGGTAATCCACTAGTCAAACTTCTGTTAAGCAGTGCCACTAATATTAGGCGGTAACTTCTTAACTAGGGCGTTAAGATTTATTTGGCGTATACGCTTGCTGTATAACTTGTATTTTTTTTACTTAAGAGACAATATGAGGGCTTCGTTAAGTCAACAATACTCTACAAGTTGGCTATTTTCTTAGCCAGCTTATCTAGCTCCTTTAAGTTAGCAGTATTTAGTAGGACGCTAGTAACCTTACTAAGCTCCTATTAAGCCTAGGTATATAAGTTAAACTAATCTCTAGCGTTTATAAATGTCTAATTATCTTAAGATTTAAAAGGTGGCTTAGATGTTGCTAGTATAGAGGCTTCGTCTGCACTAGATCCTAAAGCATTTTGCTGTTATATTGCGGGCGTATTACTATTAAGTATAGGTGTTAATCTTGTCTTTAGAGGTATTATAGGAAAATTAAACCGGCTATCCTCCTAATAGGATTAGTAAGAATTTAAATATAAGGTAAGAATATAGATAGGGAGCTTAATAATAGAATAATAGGGTATATTATATAGACAGACAAATCCTTAAGAGAAAAGGAGTCTATATGCGAGGTAAGGAAGGGGTTTCCTTAGGTACATATAGCGCACGTACCTTACAGGCGAGTTGTATGCGAGTTGCCTATGCCTTATAGCTATATACGATCTGCTTAGGTTTCACCTAATATAAAGCTAATAATAATATACCCTAAGAGAAGATGCGGCTCTTATAGCGGTTAGTTTATAGCTATATTACTACTTTAATAGACCTTTATTAGATATAGAAAGCTATAAGGATAAATAGCCACCCGTTTTCATAGGAGGATAATATTAGGGAGTACTTAAAGACACTATAGTAGAGGGACGTATAGTATAAGAAAGAGCAGTTCGCTAATAAGGGTAGAGATACTCTCCTTAACGGCTACACCAAGGATAAGTTTTAGAGTATTTACCGCAGGCCCTAAGCTAAAGGCGTCGTCTTATCCCTAGAGTACTACTTTATATACTTATTAATATCCTACTAGGCTACTATATACTTACCTATAACGGCAATAAACGCTCCACTAAAATCTTAAATCTATTTATCTTTAAGTTTAAGGGTAAAGGCCTCACGCGCTATATACCCTTAATATTTATTACGGCCTTAGGGTAGAAAAGGGACGCTAGGCGGACAACATAGCAACTATATAAAAGATCGTAAAACAAACGGAACGCCTTATACTAGGACTTGATGTCACCCAAATCTAATGGCTTTAATAGGAAAATGCAAACTAAGTATATAATAAGAGCAATAAGAGAATATAAGGGTCGCTAAAGACTACGCCGGACAAACGCATAGCTCCCTTATTATTAGTATATATACACTAGGAATGCAAAAACTCCTTATCTAAAAAGGAATAAGATATTACTTAAATTAAGACTAAATAAAATACGCAAACTGCCACTAAAGCACATATAAGGCGTAGGAGAGAGATAACTGCATTAAATATAGAAGATGGAAGATAAGGGCATAACAGCTACAGGAATAACTATACGCTAGGTTATATAAATGGAAACAATAAGCAATAAGCTAGGGGACGCAGGTGCCTTTCTAGCGTTTCCTACCTTTAACACTAGGGGCCTAGGCTAGCCATCCTAAGCCTTAATAGGCTAGAAGCGGCGCCGCGCAATATTACTAGACTAAATAGAGATATAAGGATTATAGGGGATATAAGGGAGAGGACGCCCTGTAGGAAGACCCTTATAGACAGCTATAGTAAGCTTAGGACTAGAATAACTAAGAATTAGACTTAATACGGCAAATATAATATTTGCAGCCAACCTATAAAGGGTATATAGCTAACTAGTAAGAATAGGGGAAGATCTGGAGATAATAACAAATTTAGATATAGAAGGGCTAGTAGAAATACAAGATATGGGAATAGAAAGCTCTATATAAAATAAGTAGTAACTAGGGTGCAGATATAAGAGATAGAAGTTCTAAATATTCTAGAGAAAGTAAAAATAGAAAAATTAAGGAATAAAGGAGAGATAAAGAACCCTTGCTGGGAGTACGCTACCTATCTATTATATAGTATAACTACGGCAATATAAACTACCGTCTTATAAGGCCCTTACTAAGTAGTTTAGATCTAGAGAAATACTATATCCTTACTATATAAGAGCCGTATTATAATATCTATATATAATTAACATACTACCCCTAAGGATTCTAGTTCCTATATAAACTAAAAGCAGCTATATACGTGTGCTTTATAATTAGCAAAGCTATTAGCCTATCCTTATGGTTATAGCAGGCAGTTAACCTAAATATTATAGTTATAATAATCTAGATATATAGGGGACCGGTATAAATTATTAATATATATAACCCTAGGATTATAGGGGTCCCATAAATAGAGAATATTATATTAGTAGTAAGCTTACTAAAAACTAAAGGTATAAAGTCTATTCTATTAGGAGATATAAACATCTACTACCCGTGGTCGGAGGGTATTTATATTGCTGCTAAATAATAGGCAGAGTGCCTACTAAAAGCTATAGATATCTAGGGCCTTAAGCTAGCCACCCCCTTAGAAGCAATTATATGGCAATAAGGCACCGCCAGAAGTATAATTAACCTTATATTTATGGATAACGGCCTATTATTAGGACTTTTTTTGGGCAAGCGAAAATCGGGGTCTGCGAAACCTGCGTAAGTCGCGATTTTGGCGATTTTGAGCGATTTTCAGCGATTTACTAAATCGCGACTTATGCAAGTTAAGCAGAGCCTAATTTTTAGCTATAATAATATACCTAAATATATATATATAATGCTATAACTATATTATACTAATAACTTTAGTTACTATAATCTACTACAACGCTCTGCACAAAGCTTTGTATGAAGCTCTGCAGAGGCTCTGCATAAAGTTCTACACAAAGCTTTGTGCGAGGCTTTGCACGAAGCTCTACACGAAGCTTTGCACGAGGCTCTACACGAAGCTCTGCGTATAGAGGCTCTGCACGAGGCTCTGCACGAAGCTCTACACGAAGCTCTACACGAAGCTTTGTACGAGGCTCTGCACAAAGCTTTACACGAAGCTTTATACGAGGCTCTGCACGAAGCTCTACACGAAGCTCTGCACGAAGCTCTACACGAAGCTTTGTACGAGGTTTGCACGAAGCTCTACACGAAGCTTTGCACAAGGCTTTGCACAAAGCTCTGCACGAAGCTCTACATGTTGGAATTACAAGGTCATAAGGTCACAGCGGAGGTGTCTTGAGGGTCTATTTGATGATAGACAGTGTAAGAGATGGATGGATCGAGATTGGATCGGGATCCATCAATCCACTAATCCACGCCTAATCCATTGGTGGCGTGGATATGGATCTAGATCCAATAGTTATCCATTTATGGCGTTGTTAAGGCAACGCCGTAATACATTAATCACTGCACTGACCATTAGATGGCGTAAAAGGGGTAAGCTGGTGAGATAGCAGTAAAAATAATAAAGTCTCTTACCTCTTATTCTTATTATTACCATTAACTATGCCTCTAAAGCTAAGAAAGAAGAAGGCTATTGCCAAACCACCTTTACCACCTCCACCACTACTACCTCCCTTGAACGTACCTCCACACCTCTAGCCACGAGATGGCCCTACCTGGCAGCCTTACCGCCATACCGCCTGGTCTCCCAACTTGTTGGATATAGTAGTAAGGCCAGAAGATTAAGTCTCTAATATAACTAAGCCTAATTAATCTACTATAATTTAAACAACGCCGACGCCTGATCCCAATATACCTGAGATCTTAACTCTTACAACAGCTCTAACGTCTAGTACGTTTAGCGCTGATTGGTCTGCTAAAGCGCGCGCTAGCGAGGCTCCTCCTAAAGATAAGAGTTAGTTTAATTGGTCCTAGGTTAACTAGAACAGATTACCTAGCTATATTATCCTAATCTCTAAAGGTAACGGCAAGCTCTCCTCCCTAATCTAGCAGTTAGGCGTACTAATAGAGAGCCATGAGACTAGCAACCAGTGGTAGCTCTGTAAGGAGTGTCATTGTAAGTATAGTATTAAGGCCCACTCCTGGAACACCTGTAAAGGAAGCTCTAATATTATAAAGCATATTTGAGTGGTCTATAGTCGTACATTTAATAAAAAGGGTGAGGAGGTGCTATACGCGTTAAAGTCAATCTCCGTACTTAAAGGTCTCAATATAAATAATCCCCGGGAGCAGCAGGTTCTCAATAAGTTGGCGCATACGTTTAATAAGAAGATATTTAGGTAACTTCTTCTTTAATAGATTATCTATAACAACATGTCTTTTAGGTAAGTTAATAGGCCGGTCTTTTACAAGTTTATTAAATATTTATTGCCTTAAGTAGCAGAATATATGCCTAGTGGATAGTTAGTCAGATCTTAGATTATTAAGGGCTATGCTTACTATAAGGCGGTAGTGAAGAGAGAGCTATAACGCGCAGTTAGTAAGATCTATCTATCTTTTAACCTATGGACATTGGGCAACCTTCTTTTGCTTAATAGTGTTATTGCCCACTTTCTTAATAAAGATTTCGAGCCTTAAGCAACTCTTCTTGCTATTCTAAAGCAGACTAGCTCGCATGCTGGCGTTAATATCGTAGAAGGCGTAATTGCCGTAATTAAAGACTTTGGCATTAAGAATGAGCAGATTGGGTATTTTATACTAGATAACGCGACCAATAACAATACGGCGATAATGGCCATTATAAAGGAGTTTAACTTTAATCCAATTAAGCGCCGGCTACGTTGTTTAGGTTATATTATTAACATCATTACCCACCACCTCTTGTACGGCTATAACCTAGATTTATTTAAAGCGGAGGATATAGTACCTAAAGACATAAAAGCGCAGTTATAGATATGGAGGAAGTGAGGACTAGTTGGTAAAGCTTATAACTTAATTATATAGGTATATACGAGCCCTTAGAGAAGACATCGGTGGTATAAAAGTAAGTAGTTCTAAAAGTATAAATTAGTTAATAGTGCTAATAAATTATTAGGCCAGAAGACGTATCTCTAAAGCATCCTCCTAGAGGATTAATAGGACATAATAACAACCTAAGACCTTTCCCAATCTAATGTTACCTGCTAGAATAGTACTTATAAGGAATTCTATACACTAAATCAGCTTCGCGCGCTATTTGAAGACTTTATACAGTTAGAGCAGTAACGCGCAAGACAACTAAAAAAGAGGCCAGAATCTACTTAGCTAGAAGACCAGGACAACGCTTAGAATGTAATCTTTAAAGATACACTTACTATAGACAATTAGGAGGTTCTAATATAGTACGAAAATTTACTTAAACCATGCTGGGTTATAACTATAGACCTATAAGGCTAACCAGGCGATGGCAAGTCATATAGGCTAGTTAATATTTAGCAGGATATCGAATATATTACTAAAGAACTTACCTCCGCGTACAAACGCTTTAAATCCATACCACCCTTGTTAATTAAAGGAGAATGGTATTTTACTATATAAATCAAGTTCGCACTTAACAAGGCTCAACAGTACTATATAAAGATTAATAAGTCAGCAGCCTATATCGCCGCAGTTATCCTCCATCCTAGATATAATTAGCAGTACATAGAAGCTTAGTGGGAGCATAAGAAGACTTAGATTACGTCTACCCATAAATTAGTTAAACATCTATGGCTTACAGACTATAAGTAATAGCCTATCTTAGAAGCTCTATCCCTAGAAAAGAAGAAGCCTAGGCGTAAGCTTAATATCATGGAGGCCTATAGGATAAAAGGTCTTTAGAAGAGCGGCTATTAACATTATTCTGCTACCGTATAGAATGAATATAATCGCTATTATACGCAGAATTAAGTTGAAGATTGCGAGACCCCAATTAAGTAGTAGAGAACTATTAGCCGCAAATAGTACCCGCACCTTACTTAAATGGCTATTGATCTCCTATTAATTCTAGCTATAAGCAATAAGCCAGAATATATCTTTAGCTGTCTTAGCTAGATGGTTACAAAACGCCGTAACTACCTTAAGCAGAGTATAATTTAGGTAACTTTATGTCTCTACTCCTAGGATAAGAATAAGATTATTAATTTAAGACTTAATATAACTCCACTTAAGCCTATAAAGTTAACTTCTCCAGAGTTAATTAGGTCTAAAAGGCGGAGGTTATTAATTTAAGCAATCCTTGCGAGTGCCGCTAAGGCACTAGTGGTAAGTAAGCTAATAGCGATTTTCTATACCGGGTATAGAAAATCCTAATTGGTTAGTAGAAGCTAGGGTCTATAGATTACAGTAGAACTTAGTAGATAGTTACGGTGGAACTTAGTGGACACTCAGTAGATAGTTGCGGTGGAACTCGGTGGACAGTTACGGTGGAACTTAGTAGATAGTTGCGGTGGAACTTGGTGGATAGTTACGGTGGAACTCGGTGGACAGTTGCGGTGGAACTTGGTGGACAGTTGCGGTGGAACTTAGTGAACAGTTGCGGTGGAACTTGGTAGATAGTTATGGTGGAACTTAGTGGATAGTAAAACTCAGTGGACAGTTGCGGTGGAACTCAGTGGATAGCTGTGGTAGAGCTTAGCAAATAGCTGTAGTTATATAACTTAAAGATTATAATAAAAACCACACTAGGCCGTTATGTAACGTAAGTAGCAAAAATTGCCAGAATTAGCTTAATATATGGCAAAATTAAAGCCTAGGCCCCAGGCAACCTATTAAGAATGGATAAAGTTTGGATCTCGATCCAGATCCGATGGATTTGATGGATTTGGATTTGGATCTAGATCCAATCCATCCATCTCTTACACTGATGATAGAGATGACGCAGACGATGAATATTGATTGATTCGTGATGCAGTAGATGCGGTTGATGTCTATCTAGTGTTGGCCACGGAGGTAGCTTTACCTATGGGTAATATTGACCTGTAACGACGGCTGTCAGACATCAGTATTAGCCTAATATCGTCTTGTTACACCACCCTCTAGGGACCCCTGTAGGGGGTCAATTCTCTTATGTATATTAGGGCTCTTAGAGCCACCTTAAATAAAATAGATCACTTATTTAATTCTATGTCTCTACCTACCAGTCAGCTAACGTTATTTGTCTTAATACCTGCCTGGCTGAAAGTTATAAGCCCGGTAACCTTCTAAGCACTAGGGAGATCTTAGTGGCTAGACAACTACCACTAAGCCTCTTTAAGCATAGTTTGTTATGAAATATTGCGTGCTTTACGCGTAAGCGCGTCTCTTTACGCAACCTTAAAATAAAAGCCAATATGGCAACTAAGGACTCTATAAACCCTCTTTTACTAACCCAGAAAGACTGGCCTATATGGTTTTAATTTATCCGCCAAGAAGCAAGTTTTGTAAAGATCTGGGACTATATTGACCCAGATAAGACGGAAAACGAAATTAAAGAAAACACTGAGCTAGCTATACCTTCGATAGCAGCAGCTCCTATAGCACCTGCAACAGCTCCTGCAGCTTCTATAGCACTAGCAGCAGCTTCTGCAACACCAGCAGCAGCTCCTGCAACTTTAGCAGCAACTCTAGCATCTACTGGAACAGCTACACCTGGGTCATCGAGTTAAGGACAACAACCTCAGCAATCTCTAGAGATATAGAGAATGCTCTTTAAGCTCTATAAGCTACAACGACAAGACTACCTAAAGCGGGAAGAGAAGCTCCACACATTTACAGTACTCTTGTATGCCACCATGGGCACCAACTTCTTGGGTTATCTTAAGAACCTTACCACACTATATTTAATTATAAGACAGCTAAAGAAGGTAGCAAAGCCATCTCAAGCTATATTGCAGTAGATGGTATTAGACGATCTTAGGAAACGGAAACAAGGGCCTAAACGCCAGACTCTGGAATTATGGCTTCAGCTTTATATCACCATTATACAGAACGGCGAAGAGCTAGAGGAAGGGCTGATAGAGGTAATAGAGAGCAGCATTATACAAGCCTTTATCCAGGACTGTAAGGAGATCTGTCCAGCTCTGTATTATGCCTTCATTTAAAAGGTAGCGAAGAGGTCAAAAAAGCTCGAAATGGTAACAATAATTAAGGAATTTAACCTCCTCTACAAATATCCGAATACAGGACGTAACGCCCATGCTATACTCTTAGGGCAGCCAGCTGTAGATCCTACAACGTCTACCACCCTAGCACCTTCTCAATCGCCTAAGACAAAGTGTTTTGCTTGTGGTTTACCCCATAAGTTAAGGAATTGTAAGCAGCTGTTTTAGTCTCTTTAAGGTACGAACTTTATACCAAATAATAAGTGTTTAAGGAAGTGTTAAGAATGGCTCAAGGTCCCAACAAATAAGCAGTATTATGAAAAAAGGGTCAAGCAGATTAAGAAGGAAGGTCCTAGGTTAAGGACGTCTCCCTTAGCTTCGTCTACTGCTGAAAAGATTAAGGATCTGGACAGACCTCGAGCTACAGCGGCTGCTGTAACAACATCCTACTTATCGTTATTATCGCAGGAACATCCAAATCTGTCGTTGATTAATGCCTAGGGGTATAACACTATGGCAGACACCCACTTCTGCAACAATATTAGATACTTCCGTAACCTTAAGCCATGCATGTCCACAGCAACAGCTGGAGATACCGGAGCAGAAATCTATAGATACGGTAATATTAACTTAGTAATTAAGGTGGGCAAACAACGCCTGACTTAGTATCTAACATTAAGGAACGTGGCGTACGCTTTATATTTTCATACTAATCTGATATCCGCAGCGAAGCTCCACAGGGTTGGAGTAATTATGGACCAATCCACAAACCACCTACGCTATAAGGATAACGGAAGCCTATTTGCTAACCTTATAGAATACGGAGGTCTCTACCTTATTAATGCCATTGCCTGCTTACCACCTACTCCTACTGCCTACGCTATATCCACTAGATTCTTCGAGACCTCAGTATATAACAGAGTATGGCATTAACGCTTACTACACTATAATATGGAATCGGTAAATTATCTATTAACTACGGCTAATAGGGTTAAGGTAGTTAAAATAGACAAAGGAAGAACTCCATACAGTGTACCACTTTGTGAACTATGTGTTCTAGGAAAGATAACTTAACAAATATCTTACAGGGAATTAGTAAGGGGAACCTACCCTTTCAAATATATACACTTTGATGTCATTATGGAAGAAGACGGGTTTAATGGAGACACATATATAGCTCACTTTTAGTGTAACTACATAAAGTACCATTATGCTTTTTCTATTAAGAACTATAAGCAAGAGACACTACTCCCACTCTTTAAATTAATAATAGCATTTGCGAAGAAATTTGATGCTTAAGGTGTCCTTATTTAGCATATAGACAAGAAGCAAGGTATAGGCGCTAGGGTAAAGAATCTCATCCAACTTAACGGAGGTGTTATTAAGCAATCGACACTAGATACCCCAGCTTAAAATAGACCTATAGAGAGGTTAGGGAGAGCCATTTCCGAATAAGTAAGGACTACTGTTATTAAAGCAAAGTTACCCGTAGATCTATGGCCCAAGTTTATGCTTCTAGCAGTGTTCCTACTTAATCGAACTCCCATTAAGTCTATTAACTGGAAGACTCCATTTAAGATGCTGTATAAACGGAAGCCATGGCTAGTAGGACTTTGTATAGCCGGATCTTTAACCTATATGCTTATTAAACACGGCATTCCTAAGAAGGCAAAGTTTAAGCTATAAGCCCAAATAGGTTATCTCGTTGGTATAGAAGCGTTAAATATCTATAGGGTATAGATACTAACCACCAACCATATTATCTGATCTCGTGATGTACGAATTAATAAGTTAAAGAGATATTAATCTCCCAAAACACCAGAATACCTCATTATCTCACAGGCTTAAAAGGACCGTTTTTAGCAAGTTTAGGACCTACTAAATAATATTTAAGATGGTAGCAAGGACTGGATGGAGAACTTTAATAAAGAACTAAATATAAGACTGCCGTATTTAGCAAATATTAACGTTACTCCTACGTCAAAAAGCATTTAGATCTTAATAGAAGAACTCTATTAGCTACCTACCCCAAAGCTAACTTTAGAACCCTCTAGACCATCTGCGTCTCTAGCGCCTTAACAGACACTATCTACCACTTAGTTATCTCCTAAAGTCACCGAACCACTGTTTATAGATCCTACACCTTATTCTAAACCTTAGACAACAGCAGGCTTATCGTTAGGGGGTAAGAGACGTTCTGGCCGTAAAAAGCGGCCTACGGTAAAGAAGAAAGATATGCTAAATCAGGATCTATAACAACGAGCCTTTGCGGTTTAAATTAATAATGGTAACAATATCATCAATCTAGATACAACACCATTGGCTTACGCTTTCTATACTGCTGCAACGAAGACGTACGGACATCAAGACGATTTTCCACCACCACCAAAGTTATGGAAAGAGATGCTCAATTATAAGTACGCTACAGAATTCAAAGCAGCTGCTTATACTAAGATAAAGGCCTTAACCAAAAAGCAGACCTGGGACAAGGTACGGCTAATTAAGAAGGTTCATCGACTTCCTACTATATAGGTCTTTACATATAAGGAAGATACGGACGGCTTTATTACGAGATTTAAAGCTCGTTTAGTCGTCCACGGAGACCTTCAAGCAGTCTTATAAGAGGAGGTTAAAGCTATAACGGCAGCCTATTAAACCTTCCGTCTGCTTTGTACTCTTATCGCTAGCTTCGACCTCGATGTTATATAGATTAATACAGTTAACGCCTTTATTAATGCCTTAGTTAACAATAAGGTCTACCTTATTCCCCCTAAGGGAATAGACCTACCACCTAGATTCTCTCTCCGTCTAAGAAAGGCAATGTACGGACTTCAGAAATCTCTAAAGTTATAGTTTTTAGAAATGTCTGCTGCTCTGCAAAGTATAGGTTTAAAAGCTGTACCGGATAAGCCATATCTCTATATACACCCTATTAAACCTATCTTTGTGTTCTTCTACGTCGACAACATCCTAATTATAGGACACCCGAGCTGTCATTAACAGATGGAGGACATCCTAAAGCAGCTACAAGATCGATTTAAGATATGCTAAATACCTCAATTCACGTCATTCCTAAACACTTGTGTTGTGTGAGATTGACAAAAGGGAAAGCTCTAGCTCTGTCTAGATTAGTATCTCAAGAAGCTAGTCTTAATATACCATCTAGAATATCTGAAGCTATTAGCTATACCACTATCGGGCTAGAAATTGACACCGTATAAGGGAGAAGCTACGCCGAATTAGATAAAAGGATATTAACGCCGTGTAGGTTCTGCAATATATCTGGCATCTACTATATGACCAGACGTCGCCTTTTCTGTTAGTAGGCTAGCTAAGTTCCTATAAAATCTGTCGCCAGCTTATCTTGCGGAGATTAACAGATTGCTTACCTATCTCTATAATACCAGATACCTCGCTCTCAAGTTCTCTACTATTATGCTGTATAAGATAAACTAGGTTCTAAAAGCTGCTTCTAATGCTAGCTTTACTGACGATACTCTAACACATCGGAGCTCACAGGGCTTCTTAATAAGCTTGTTTAATAGGCCTATAGCATAGCAGGCAACTAGACAAAAGGCAGTTATAAAGTCTACTATAGAGGCAGAACTCCTAGCTCTCTTACATATCGGTAGGGAGGTTGAGCATATAGTGCGGATATTTAAAGCTATCAGATTCGATCCAGAACAGGACGTTATTATCAATTATAACAATTAGTAGTCAGTACAGATCGTAACAAAAGAGACTCCTACAGTATCTACAAAACTCCAATATGTAGATATCCACCAATTCTAGCTTTGCCAAGAGGTACAAAACGGAAGCTTTGTCGTACAATGGGTACCAACGAGCGAGATAGCTGTAGATGGACTAACTAAAGCTCTCTTAAAGCAAAATCATCAAAAATTCGTTAAAGTAGTAGGGCTTTGAGATATCAGACATCTAATAAACTAATAATTAAATTATAAAGCTCACCACCAGCTCGTCTATTACGACTACCTAATCCGGTAATCCAGCTCTGCCGCTCTACGCCAGATCTAAGGGGGTGTGTTAGCCACGGAGGTAGCTTTACCTATGGGTAATATTGACCTGTAACGACGGCTGTCAGACATCAGTATTAGCCTAATATTGTCTTGTTACACCACCCTCTAGGGACCCCTATAGGGGGTCAATTCTCTTATATATATTAGGGCTCTTAGAGCCACCTTGAATAAAACAGATCACTTATTTAATTCTGTGTCTCTACCTACCAGTCAGCTAACGTTATTTGTCTTGATACCTGCTTGGCTGAAATCTAGATTAACATGCAGAGCTCGCTCTCGCGACGTGTCCAGAGCTTAGTCAGCATCTCTCGCTTAATTCTGACACTACACGAAGCTCTGCACAAGGCTCTGTACGAAGCTCTACACGAAGCTCTACACGAAGCTCTACACGAAGCTCTATACAAAGCTCTACGTACAGAGGCTCCGCATGAGGCTCTGCGCGAAGCTTTGCATCGGGTCCCCGCCATATTCCCGATAGCCTCTACACGTGCCTCTGCCAAGTATCCCCCCTATATACACCTAGGTAGCCACCTTATTTTTTACCCTTTCTTCCTTACATCCTCCCTACCTAGGGAGGCACCAGAACGGCAGCCAGTAGACGACCGTCGCCAGAGCCAGACGACCGTCGCCAGAGCTAGACGACCGTCACCAGAGATAGACAACTGCCAACCGTTCAAACGACCCAGCTAGCAAACACTAAACAATTTGATCGATTCATCGAATCAAACCAGAGCCTCATTATTAGTCCATTACCAAATTAAATCGAATCAAGGCCTCCTAGGGAGGCACCCCAGACGACCACCATTCAAAGGTAGTATAGACAGGTAGGTATAAATAGGTAGGCACAGACAGGTAGGCACAGATAGGTAGGTACAGGTAGGTAGGCAGGTAGGTAGGTAGGCAAGTAGGTAGGCAGATAGGCAGGCAGGTAGGCAGGTAAGTAGGTAGGCACTAGGCCTATTTTAGAAATCAGTACATAGTTAGTAGATTATTATAATTTAGTATAATAGCTTTAGCAGCTATTTTATATAGTTTTAATATAAATATATTAAAAGTACCTTATAGCAATCTGTAATATAATTTATATAATTTATATAATTTATACAATCTATACAATTTATACAATTCGCACGATTTATATAATTTATATAATTCGTACAATTTGTATAATTTAATTTTAAGGTGCTGGTGCTGGTTTAGTGTTTGGGCATTTTACTGCGTTTTGCTTGCGAATGCTGCGGGTTTGCTGCGAAACGTGCGGTTTGTGCGGATCGGTAACTACTATATACCACTGCCGGTACCATACAGTTTGCAGCAAGTTGCCGTAATCTATAACAACGTGCCCAAATTTTTTTTTCCTAATGATACTAGAGACTTAAAAGGTGTAACCCTAAAAAAGAATAGGCACTTGCTTTAGACTATATCCCTATCCAGATATAGCTAGATCTGGATATTAAGGCGTAACTAAATAGTAAAAGATACGTAATAAGGAAGCTTAAGATAGACAGTTTCCTTAATATAGTTAAATAACAACTTTAAGACCTGGAAGAAATCCACCTAATACTAAATAAGTAAGGCTTATTGGCCACTTTTAAGGAAATTAACCGAAGACTAGAAAGGATTTAGGTAGTAATTAAAAACGGGCTAGAAGAGTACTGCCCAGTCTTAAAACCAGGCCCCTATACGCGATACATATAGTCCATATAATACGCGGTTCTTATTACTAGCTAATAATAAGTAAGAAGGAAATATATAAGTAGCTATAACCCTAAAGATAAGAGACAATATAAAAATATAAGAAACTAGTTAAAGAATACCCTAAAAAAAGAAGCAAGGAATAACTAGAGATGGTTTATAAATAAGCATACTTTTAACCTAAGCCTCCCCTATAATAAGGGCCTTTAGGCTATAGTAAAATAGATAAAGGAAAAGATAGGGCATTTAGTAGAAGATTTATACCTACTACCCCTATAAAGAGTAGGGGAGTTATAGGCCACTAATAATAATAATAAAAAGGTAAGGATTGTTATAGAAAGGTTTCCCCCCTAACCAGCTCTAGCAGACCTTAGTAATATTATAGGTAAAATACTAGTAACTTGCCTATAGGTTAACAGCGATATAATAACAGAGGAAATGGCCAGAACTATTAGCTGCCTTTTAAATAATATAGCATTAGGACTGGATAGTATTCTAAATAAGGCATTAAAGACCTATAGACCACTTATAGTACCTTAGCTTATAGATATAGCGAAAGCATACTTTGCTATAGGCTACTACCCGCAACTTAGAAGATCTATAATAACAGTTATTCTATAAAAAAAAGGTAAAGTAGATTACTTAATCCTAGGAAGCTACCGCCCTATTGCCTTAGAAAACACCCTTAGTATAATTTTAGAAAGGGTAATAACGGACCATATAGCAGATATAGTTAAGGAATACGCCCTACTATTATAAAGCTAAATAGGGGCAAGAAAGAACCGCTTAATACTATTAGTACTTACGCTACTCACTACCACTATTAAATCTATATAGGCGATGTGAAGGAACTTTATAATATTAATGCTTAGCCTAGATATTAGTGGTATATATAATAACATATCTTATAAACGCCCCCTATATATTTTTTAGGCAAAGGGCTTCCTAGAATAAATTATATAATTTATTTAAAGGTTTATAGGCTAAAAAGAAATATTACTAGTCTTTAGCGGATACTAGAGCCCCCTTATTATAGTTGTAATAGGAATACTATAAGGATTACCCCTCTCGCCTATACTCTTCCTTTTCTTTATTAGCAACCTACTTAATTTCTTTAAGGAAGGGGCAACCTAGGTGATAGGCTTTGTTAATAATATAAACCTAATTATATATGGGCTAATAGCTATAAAGAATTATAGAATACTAGAGAAAGCCTATAATACCTATAAAATAGGCAAGATAATATAGAGTCTAATTCTCACCAGAGAATTACCAGCTAATATATTTTATAAGAAAACGTAACTAATCTATAGATCTTTAGTATATAATTTATATTTAAGGCTTTAGGGGTTAACTAGTTTAAGGCCTAAGGGTATTAGGAGTATAGGTAGATAGTAAGCTCTAGTAGAGCGTATATATATTATAAGCGGCTTATAAGGGCTAAGTATAGTATATTACAATGTCTAGAATCGCTAATTCTATATAAGGTCTATGCTTTTAGAGGTTACGCCTACTATATACAGCAGTTGTCCGGCTAACTATAATGTATATATCTAGTATTTGGGCCATAGGAGAAACCAAGAAAGGCCCCCTTAAGTTACTCCTTAAACTACTCTAAAAGGTCTAAATAGCCTACCTTTAAAGTATAATAGGTGGGTATAAGTAAACGGCTATAGCACTGCTTAAGAAGGAAGCTAATATCCCTCCCTATAATTATATATTAAAGCTACTATAATATAAAGGGTGCAAAAGGAGCGTAACTCTAATATTATAAAGTATATTAAGGTACGCCTAAATAAACTATAGAGGGACCCTAGGGTGCCCTATAGGAGAACAAACTAATAACCCTAAAGTAGGGAAGATATATTAGAGAAACAGGTAGAGAAAGTAGAAGAAGAATAGTGCTATATTAGGGCCTATGCCTATATAAAGGAGAAAGGGAGACGCTTAAAAGACTAGTAAAGATAATAGTAAGAGAGAGAAATGGGCTAGGGTGGAGTATAAAAGAGTACTAGGAAACCATTTATTATAATATAATATTGGTTAGACTAATACTGGAGAGGTATATAGAAGTTAAAGGCATAAAGGCGAACTTAGGTAAGAGGAACCTAAGCTATAGTATAGTTAATGCTATAGGGAGTAAATATCTAAGAACTTTAAGAAGGCCTAATAAAGGCAGAAAATATAATAGTAATACTTTTAAGAATAGGAATAATAGGACTAAAATATTGGCTCTACTGGGTAGGTGTTTTAGTAGGTAGCCTAAGATACAAATATAGCTAGCTAAGATAGATACTAAAACACGTAATACTACTATGCCCCTTACGCACTAATTAAAAAGTAATGCTTTTAGTAGCTGGTATAGAGAACTATAATACACTGCTCTTAATATAAAAAGGTCTTAAGACGGTTACCTAGTGGCTTATTAGCTAAAATATACTAGAGTAGTTCCGGGTTATAAAGGAAATAGTAATAAAAGGCAAAGGGGTAAGTAATAGGCGCCCGCTAATAACTCTATAGTAGTAGAGTAAAGTTTATAATACTAGCGCGTCTATAGGCTTGTTACGGCAGCAGTAGTTCCTAAAGAGGTTAAAAAGTAAGGTAGTAGAGCACTATAGGTAACTTATAGGCGCTAAGTAGGCGAGTTTTAAAAGGCGAGGAAATGGATTATAGGGGTTTCTTTAATGGAGTTTTCTCCCTATATATAAATAAGGAGTAGTCCGTATAGGCCTAATAGGGATCTAAATCGGACGTTAAGCAATAAATAATATATAATATTTACTACGCGCGTAAGTAAGTAGAACTAGTATAGCCGTCTTAAGACTATTAGGGCATTACGGAATAAAAGGCCGCTTATTTATATACTTAGCGGGCTAGCTTTCCATTTTCTATACCACTGGAATTTTAGTACTAAGCTATTTCTAAACTTTAATAGGCGCTTAATATAGTATAATATACGCCTAATTAAGAGCAGTACTAGGGATTGCGAGGCGGCCCTCTTATATAACTTGTAGCGAGATTAGGTCGTAAAGGCCTTCGAGTATATTGGCGTCTTTTTAAAAAAGAAGACCTATATTATAGAGCGCTAGCGTTAAAACGGCGGAGCTAAAGGGAGTTAGTAAGGACTAGATTTAACGCGCTAGAAGGTAAAATTAGGAGCAAATAGTTGGCTATTACTTAAACCCTCTCCTATAAAAGTTTATAAGGCTAATAGTAGAATATCCTTTATAGATAGGCTGTTTTAAAATCCGCTATATATATTATGGAAGTAGGTACGAGCTAGAATACAATATACTAAACGGGGTAGTAATTAAGAAGGCTATATACGCGTAGCTATGCGTATTTAATATAAAGACATTAGATAAAGAAATATAATAGGTTAGGTTAACGTGCTTAAAGAAATAGGAGTAGTTATAAGACGTGCGTAGGTGTTATGGGACGAACGTACGCGGGTAACTCTTGTGATAATATAGGTATTACGCCGCCTAAATATGCTGCTATTAATAATATAGCCCAAACTAGACAAATAGAAGGGCTATTTTAGTCCGTAGCTATACTAGATTAATAACCTTACCGCTATAGGCGTTATAAACCTTCTCTTTTACCTCCGCGAGGTTATTCTATAGGACTTAATAGCCCTCTATAAGATATTTCTAAGTTATTTAATATAGAGCCACTCTATTTTTTAGTATAAGGCATATCCCTTGCACTGATAATAACGTTCTATAAAATGTGGCCCATGCGCACTAATCGCATAGGGTGTATATATCGGCGGTAAGTCGTTTTGCCGCATTATCAGAGCTCTTAAATAAAGTTACAAATATATTGAAATATTGGTGTATATTGTATATAGAGACTTATTCTTTAGAGTTAAGTCGATCTATATACTCCTGCTAATACAGGCTGTCTTTATATAGTAGTATTCGACAGAGTCTATATCTGTATATCGTTCTTAGCGCCCTTTAAGGTCTCTTAAAGTCCTTACTATTACGCGATCTTTTTATTGTATTTACTAAAAGTTCGCATAGAGGCTTCTTATTTAAAAGTTTCTTTATACAGCTCTTCCTTCCTACTGCCAAGTATATAGAGTAAGCCTTCTATTTCTAATTAATCTTAACTGCTTTATATTACCAGGTGCCACTGTATATCCTCTATAGTAACCTACGTATAATTGGCTCAAGCTTAAGAGGCAGAGTGTTTAAGTAAAGAGTTAATAAGAGCCTTGCGGAAAGCTTTATAGCTAGCGCGGTATACCTAGCCGCGGGTATATATAGAGGATAATTATAGGCGTTGGTAATAGTTATATTAAGAAGGAAGTAAAAGAGAGGCTTCTAGGTATAGCGGTAGATCCTAGGTGAGGTATAATAGGATCTTATTTAGTTGGCAGCATCAACGCCTTTTTATAAAGCGATTGTATATATTAATAAACTCTAGTATTAGTAACTAATTCCTAGCTACATCTTTAAATACTTTACGAGTCTATTGGGCGCCGCTAGAGGTAGTAGTAGGTTGTCGTCGCTTACGTTTAATAAAGTTTAAATCTGTGATATATGACGTTATTAACCGCAGAGCCTTAAAGTTGAATTTAAGTATAAACCGTTACTGATAGTACTTATAAATAAGACTATATTAGCGTCCTTTTAGGCAAACTTTATATCTGTTCCGTTTTTAGAAAGACTTCTATATAATATATCCCATTTAATCTGGCTCTGGTATATTAATTTAAGCTTAACAAGCTATTGGTTAATTTGCTTAATTAGTAATTATTTTACGCCTTTTTTGGTACCTTTCCCTGCCCTTTTTATTACCTTTTACCTTATCTAGTTCCTTACGCCTTATTCTAGTTATCCGTACTATTTCTATACTCTCAATCCTAAGCTTTTAAAGTCGCTAAAGTAGTTTAATAGAGGTAAAGAGGTTATATAGCCAGACGGTATGCATATTTGGCTAATAAAGACGCTGGCCCGTCTCCGGATCTTTATAAGTTAAAAAATATATTACTACTACCTGCGTCTTTAAAAAGCCTTCCTCTGTCCAAAACTTGTCTAGATCTACCAGACCTTTATTATTACCTTTTATATAAAACATCTAATTAAGAACATAGCCTTGATTGCCTAATAGCTATATCTTAAAGCCCTCTAGTGTAGGCTTTATTAATATATTTATAATCTTAGAAACATAACCAGTAAAGCGTTTAATTATCTTATTAACGGTAAGGTGGGTTCTGGGCTTATAGTACCTAATTAAGGTAAGGCGGAGTTCCTTACTAAGTTCCTTAATTCTCTTAAATGTATTCTAAAAGGCTTTATTATCTTTAGACTTTGGCTTAGTGCAGTAAAAGTAGCAATTAAGTTGCTGCCATTAATTTACTAAAATGTAGTTTTAAAGAGTATAGATCGTTCTATAGTTAAAGTCCTTAATGGAGCTTTTTATGTGCAAGCCTATATAAACTAGCACTGCCGGATATGCATATAGCTCTTGCCGCAATGTAGGCTTCTACTTATAGGGGAAGTCCTTATCCTTAGGAGATAGGTGGAGCTTTGTATTCTTATTTGTATGCTCTACAAGCCAGTTAATCAATTTATCCGTCTAAAATAGCTTAAACAGCTGCCAAGGATCCTCATTATTGATATTATCTAGAAGATTTGGCTTACTATATTCGTTTTCGTTATATATAGGGAGAGAGTTAAAAGGAGGTAGTGGTGCGGGCTCTAGCGGTGGCTTTTTTACAACCCGATTTTTAGGAACAATATATTAAGTAGGCTGCACAAGATCTATATCGTTGGATATATGGTTACGCACTATTTTAGTGGTGTATTTAATTGATAAAGTTATCTATTTACTACGCGAAGCGCAAGAAAGTTAATGTCAGACCTATGGAGGATAGGCCGGATAGGCCTCTCGAATAATAGACCTATTAGCTAATAGTATCCGGAGACTATCCAGATAGTCTCTGAATAGTCTTAGCAAAAACCCCTAATATACTTACACTTGCAATGCACCCCCCAATATTAAATAAATAATTTTTTTATTAGTATAGATTTATAGAGCTTGTAAAGCGCTTTAAAATGGTACCACTTTTATCTAGATATCCTAAGGATAAGTAATATTGTATAGATATAAAGCTTATAAGAGCTCCGCGGAATAAGGCTTACCCGCATAGAGCTCCACTAAAGCTTAGCAAAAGCTCTACACGAAGCTCCGCATAAAGCTCTGCGGAGGCTCCGCATAAAGCTCTATGTATGGAGGCTCTGCGTAAAGCTCTGCACAAAGCTCTAGCAAATACCTTTAGCTTTCCTACTAATTAGATATCTCCTTTCTACCTTTTTTATTTATACTTCTCTTTATATAAAATATTATAAAATAAAATAAAAATAGGAAAAAAGAGAGGAGACCTAGCAGTTTAAATTTAGTAACTTTTATCTACTCCTTATTATTCTCCAGTTCCATAATCCGATTCTTACCCTCTAGTGCTCCCACTACCGCCACTATAGGCTAAGAATTTATATTGTACAACAAACATTAAGCCCTATAATCCCGCCACTTGCAATTTCCACAGTACCCACTATAGAACCCTGGGAGACTCCGACATTTAGTAAAGGGGCAAGGGCCTACTAGATGACGTAAAGTCGCCGTATAAGCCTTACAAGGCTAGTATTAATTAGCTCTCTGCCTTATATAAGTAATATAGGTTACTTACAATTATATTTAGAGACCCACGGCTCTAAATTAGAATTGCATTTATATATAAGGACCTCCCTATCCAAACCTACTTCTCTAATATACCCCCTACCCAAGCCTCCATATTAATTGCTGGCAAAGCTTCTACTCTCTCCTACTTATCCTAAGAGTAGTTAGTTATATAGGTATATTATACAGAGAGGAGAGTTTACTTATATTATAGCAATATTGCTAGAGAATCTCTTGTATAATAGGGCGGGAAGTATACTAGACAATTATATTTCCCAATTCTTAATAAAGGACAACGTTGGTGGGATTTAAACTTATAATCTATTAAGTTTAAAGTTAGTATATATTTACCTACGCCACCTATACGCCTTTAGTGGTTACCTTTTACCTAAAATTATTTTATTTATATGCCCCCATTTCCCCCTTTAGTATTGTATAATATACCCCTTATATACTTTCCCTTGTATAACTATAAGAGAATACTTAGAATCTTATAAGCTGTCCAGTCCTTCGCGCATTCTAATGCCTTAAGTATTTATGGAGTAGTACTTATATAATCCTATGGAACGCGACATTAAGAACCTAAAAATACTCTCTTTGGCTTATTACTTATTCCAGGTATTAAAAGAACTTTAATTGCAAGCTATAAGAGTTATGGAAATCTTGTATACTAAAGAGGCTAGTTCTACCATTAAATAGCTATTATATAGCTATTAAGTGGAATTAGATTCTCGTTAATATAGGTATTAAACTTATCTAGACTCTATGGATAAGTATATTTTAAATAATGCTAAAGACGAGCCTTATAGAAGGCAGAGAGGTTTTCTTTAGACTCTAAAGGCGACTTTTAAGTTTTCTTAGTTGCGTACGACATAGTTAAACCTAAAAGTATTGCTTTCTCGCGGAATCTCTCCTAGAGCTTTTATACGCTAAAAAGCTTCTTTTCTCCTTTAACGGTAATACAATCATTCTAATCTTTTAAGAAAGCTATATAACACTCTAGGTTCAGAACTTATGCCGCTAGATAGTAGGGAGAATTATCTAGCTTCTTGATATACTTTATAAGCTTTTCCTCAGCACGTTAGAGTTAAGGAGTTATAAACTTATCCTTAGCCTTAGTAGCTGTTACCTATAGGAAAGTTAGCTAAAGAAATATTAAGAGTATCGCATGATATACTAATGCGGTCTATATTATATCCTTAAGAACATTAACTAATTCTAGAACCCTCTCTAGTGTTATACAATCTCCTTAAAGAAATAGAGTTGCTTTATAGAAAGACTAAAGGAAATCACGAATTGTATAAAGATGTATCCATTCGCTTGTTAAGAGGATATTATCTTTCAAGTTATCCTTATAGTGCTCCACGTAGAGTTAAAGCCTAGCCTTTACTTTATCCTCTAGAGCTATATATAGTATAAGAAACCAGCTATTCTATCTTATATAATTACTAAGAGGAACCATTTTACTAGTATGTTTAATAAACTATGTTATACGGTTAGCTGAGCTGCGGATATAAACGATATAGTTATAAAGCTTTCCCATCGGCCCTATAATATTTTAAATATTTTTACCCCTTTTACGCTTTTTGTCCAACGCTAGCTCTAATTCTTTATCCTTCTTTTTCTTTCTTTTAACTAGCAGTAGTACTTATTATACAATATCTTCTTCTTCTTCCTCTTCTTCTTTGTCCTGTTCCTTATCCTCTTTATTATATAAGTTTATAAGCTTCTTATCCTTTTTTAAACTAAATAGAAAGGCTTAAACAATAAGATTAATAATATGCCCCTAACAGCGAATTCTTTAATGCGTTATAATCCAGTTAATTTTATACTTAAGGCTAAGCTATTAGCCAATTATACAACAGAGAATATTGTTTAATCCAGTATTATCGCCAACAAGAGCTCCAATCTTTGTTTTAATGCTATACTCAATAAGAACCAGACGAAGCGCCTCCTATTAATCTATACTACTTTAACTAGATACTATATAAAGGACAATTAAGGGGTTCTAATATTTATCTTAGATATTAATAAACCTAGTATAGATTCCAAGAAAAAGGGAATAACTTAAAGAGGTCCAGATATCCACGGTAAGGTAAATATTTATTTTTGCAGATTGAAGTACTTTTTATACAATATCTTAACTCTTAGTAAAGTGTTTAAGAATCTAGGCTGTAATTGTTAAGTAGTGTATAGGGATAATTAAGGGTGCTTCTTAATTTAATGCTTTTATAAAAGCATAAAACTCTAGCCATTCCATATATAAGAAGGGAAGCCGTTATATAATAATTAGATCTAGAAGTGCTTGCTTTACAGTATTTTAATATACTATACGCTTTAGAACCTTACCCTTAAGACCTTAAACTTATCCTCTTGCTAAAAGCTTTTAATATAGTTCTAAAAGAGATCTCTTCCCCCAATCTTTTACTGTTATATGCTCCTAATTCTCTACTAAATTCCATTTAATATTATGTCTTTTAAGATGGCCTTGTAATCTAATGGTTGAGAAATAGTATCCTTTTGGGTCTTAAGGAGGACAGTATTTATAAAAGTAGCGTTTCTTCGTATAAGCCTTTTCTTCCTTTATTGCCGTACGAGTATATTTATAAATTAAGGAGACTTATCTTAAGATTTATGTTGTATAAGTAGTTAGGATTAAATTAGTATCAGCTTTGGTCTTAACGCCGCTTAAAAGGGCAGAAAGTGTGTTAACTTTAAAGGAATTATTATCGTCAAAGGTTTTAGGGTGAATTGCACTAGCCATATTTATAGCGTCGTACAATAGGGGGTAAAGGTGTAGTTGGTAGTTAAAATTTTGCGGATATCCAGATACTATCTGGATATTATCCAATATCCGGGCTATCCTCGGATAGGATTATTATCCGCCCGGCCGGATAGGATAATTTATCCTCCGCAGGTCTAGTTAATGTTCTTAACTGCGTGCACGGGCCACATTTTATAGGACTCTATTAGGATAAAGCCTCTGTGTAAAAGCTAGAGCCCTACCTATAGAAAAAGGAGGAGGGCTTAAACTAGCTATTAATTCTCTACTAGGCTATACTACTCCTTACTAACTAATTAAAGGCTTTATATACTAAAAATAAGTAAACAGCTAGTAAGGTTAAGGGCTTATTAAACCATTTAAATAGGTCCTAGTGGGCTTAATCTTTATAGCTTTAGTTACTAATATCTAGAGGCCTTATATTTTAACTAGAAGCCCCTTTAGCTATAGCGGCGGTAGTAGTAGTGGTAATAGTATAGCCTTAGGACTGGTCTACTAACCCCATATATCTGCCTATAGAAGCGGCCCCTTTAACTTTATCTATTACGGGATCTAGTAGATATATATCTACCTAGACAAGCGCTATAGACTCTCCTTCCTATATAGCTTTATTACTACTACTGCTACTACTATAGCTAGTGCTATAATCCTAGCTAGAGCCTAGGTCCGGGTCTCTACCTATATACTATATAAGCCGCGCGGTAAACTCTATATAGGCCCTTTAGCATAAGTAAACTAAAAGGCTAAAAGGCAATCCTTTTATAGTAGCGCTAAATTCTAAATAGGGTAGTAAATAGTAGGCTAGCTAGCAGAAGGAGGTCTATTAATACTCCCTACAGCTTAAAGTTATTAAGGAGATTAAGCGGGTTATGTAGGCCTAGAAAGTTAGTAAGGAAGTAGATATATAGTAGGTTAATCTATAGTAGAAGTAGATATAGTGCTTACTAAATTAGCATTATAAACGGCTTTAAACGAGTAAAAAAGCTTTAAAATAGTTATGTATATTATCTATATCTATCTTCTAATAAGTTCTATTAAAGCCTTTATCTATAGCCTCTTAGGGGCTTATTTTAGTATAGTATAAGTTTAATAGGGTGCTTTAGGGTGCTTTAGGGTACTTATATAAAAGCGGTGCGTAACTTAAAATATAAATAACTCCATTAACCTAGGCCGATTTTTACTATTCTAGTATAAGTAGAAAGCGCTTAGTAGGCTCTATATATAGCACTTAACGGGTATTAAAAGCGCGGCGTTGCTAGTAATTAAAAATCGACTATAGATATAGGGTAATATCTATAGTTACTAAATGCACAGGCCTTCTTACCTACGTAATTATAACTTAGCCGTTAATTTAGCTATATAAATATAACTACAGATATACTATTAGTATTTAAGGTTTGGCTAATTATTAATTAGCTAAAAAATTATGTGTTTAGCTAGCTACCTAGTATATATTTGCATATATCTATAGCGCCACTAGCGCCAAGCTATAGATATACTTGTATTAAGGGGCGCCCGCTAATTAAGCGACTAATTAGCGTTAACTATAAAGTATTAGAGGTTTAAGTATATATAAAAAAGGTTATTTTTACCTAATCCTTAATTATAATAGCGCGTATACTATTATACCTACTATATTACTATTATATCTAGTATATAAGATATTACTAACTAACTACGTAAAGATTAATATTGCTAATAATACTAAATTACGCGCTAACGCACAGTATATCCTTAGCCTTACGTATACCGCTAGGCCTAAAAGTATATCTTTAGCGTATAACCCAAAGTAAAAAAAGTTTAAGGTAAGAAGAATATTATACCTTACCTCCCCTTATCCCTTCTTATCCCCTAAATATATTACGCCCTATAGCTAACGCATTATCTAGCTCTAGGCCTTTTATAAATAGAAGCAGCACTATAATAGCGATACTATTATAGAGGATAAGCTACTTTTTTTTTAAGGAGGTTATAGGCTAGCCCTTAAAAAGGAAGAGTGTCACAGAGCAAGCACAAGCGGTGATAATATATAGCGAAGTAGATATTAATAAGCTATGTACATAAACTGCATAATAAAGTTAAGACGTTGCGTAAAGAGAGAAGGTAAGGAAACGAGAAGAAAGGGTATATATTATTAGTTTGGTTGCTTAGTTAACACGTACACAGAGCAGAATAGGATTTAAGTAGCGGTCCTAGCAGAACTTAGCAGAATTTAGTAGAATATAGTAGAGGACGGCAGATTGCCATAGATTGCCATTACATAATAGCAAATTGCCTTAGATTGCTGTTACGTGCCTTAATTAACTAAGTTATTGATATAAGGGTTGAGACGGTGGAAATAGGTGGACGTATGTAAGGTGTTATAGGGTAGTCCTATAACAGTACCCTTCCTTTAAACTCGAGCTTCTGTAAAATAGGGCTATAGTAGTTCTGGGTGGAGTTTATAAAAGTCTTCTACGGCTTATATAAGTCCTATAGAGTTAATATGTTCCTATATGGGCTTATAAAAGCCTCTCTATTTCATAAGGTATATATATTAGCGTTTTTGTTTATTATACTTAATATCATTAATTCTTTTAATAAGGTACTCATCCTCACTATCCACTTTAACTAGTGGGGGAAGGTCTTAAATCTGTCCAGACAGGGCGTCTAATACAGGGGCGGTAGAATAGAGGACTAACGTATAGAATATGGGGTAGATTTTAACCGTATCAGAAAGCTTTAGTTAGTAGGCATAAAAAGAGACAACTCTCTTAACCTTATAAGGGCCGGCATTTTTCTAATTAAGTTTCTTAGTAGGTTGTTTTATGTTTAGATTTCTTATATCTAGCCAGACAAAGTTACTAATTTAGTAGGCCAGTGCCGGGATTTGGTTCTTATTTGCTGCGGCTTTATAGACAGATTGGGCCTATGTTATTTTATTAGTAAGGAACTCTTATAGTTCTTCTATCTTCTTTATAAATTTATTTGCTTTTATAATTTATAAGGCATAATAAGTAGGGCAAGGGATATTACTAAAGGGTTTAAAACCCATTCGCGGGTACTAGCCATAGTTAGCCAGGAATGGGGAGACCTTTATAGTTTCCAAGACGGACTTATTTACGGTAAACTCGGCGAATATAAGCTAGTTTATCCAGTTATCCTATAAATATAACGTGTATATCTAAATATACTGTTCCATTATAGCATTTATATATTCCGTTTAACCGTCCGTTTCTAGGTAGTATACTATAGATAATAGTGCTTTAATGCGGAGTTAGGTAGTTAGTTCTTTCCAGAATACAGAGATAAACTATCTATCTTTATTGGAGACAATTGTTTCGGGAAGTCTATGGAGTTTCTATACATAATCTAGGAATAATTGGACAACGGCAGGTGCTAATATATTAGGGTAGGCGATTAAGTGTTTTATCTTAGATAGTTGGTCTATAACTACTATAATGTTTATATACCCTTTACTTACGGGGAGCTTAATAACAAAGTTAATTAAGATATCCTTTTATCTTTAGTCTGGAACAGGTAGTGGCTTTAGAAAGCCGTTATACGTCTTATATAAAGCTTTAGCTTATTAGCAGGTATAGCAGCTAGAGACGTACCTTCTTATTATATTATGCATATTTAGCTAATAGTACTCTTATTAGAGGAGTTCTAGGGTTTTTCCTTGGCCTGGGTAGCCGGCTACTGGTAGATTATATATATGTTTAAGGAGCTTAAGCTTAAGTTTGTTATGGTTAAGTATAACTAGATAGTTCTGGTAGTATAAGCGGTCTCTATAAGCTTTATATTCACTTAAAGAAATTCATTTAGAGCGTCTAACGCCATCTTAAATTAGCTTAAGTGTTTCTTAGATAAACTTGTTATTTAGGTATTTATTAACTATTATATATTTAATTAATCGATTAGTTATTTTAAGGATGTGTATTATAACGCCTTTAATAAGAGGGTTAAATAGCTTAGGGTAAAGCAGGGTTTAATTATAGTAGGTATATACTTCTTCCTATGCTGGTATATCTTATAAATATTAGGTTAGGGTATTAGGTTTTTAACCTTAAACGCCTAGGCGGTATATAATTAAGAATTAGAAATAAGATAGATATTCTAACTAGTGGGCCTAATAATAACTTAACTATTTTATAGTTGTAAAGTACTATAAATTCTTATAGTTGCTAAGGACCTTAATTGGAAATCCAGCGCCTTCCAGTTTAGGTTGCCATTATTTAAAACACCTAATAATAGCTAATAATTCCTTATCGTAGATCTTGTGGTTATATTTGGCTAGGCTTAGTTATTTTAAGAAGTATGCTATAGGGTGCAGTACTTCTTCTTTATTATACTAAGACAGAATACCTCTAGTAATATAGTTAGATAAATTAGCTTCTATAACACTCTTTTAGTTTAGGTTAAAGTGTTAGAGTACAGGTACGGTAGTAAATATAACTTTTAGATAAGTAAAGGCCTTCTTATATTCCTTATTAAAGATAAAGGCTTTATCCTTTTAGGTTAGAGCTATAAGGGGTAAAACTAGAGCGGAGAAGTTATTAATATACTGTTAGTAGAAGTTAGTAAATCCTATAAAGGCTCTTACGTCCTTAATATTCTTAGGTTCTTACTAGTTTACAATTACTTTAATCTTCTTTAGGTCTATTTATATACCATTTATAGAAATAATAAGTCTAAGGTATAGAACTTCTGTTTTATAGAACTTGCACTTATTTATATTTAATTATAAGCTAGCTCCACGCAGGGCTTTTAAGACAAGGTTAACGTGTTTCTTATATTTAGTTAGGTTATTGCTATATACTAAGATATTATTAATATAAGCAGTATAGAAAACGTCTAGATAAGGCTATAGGGTGTTATTTATAAAGTGTTAGAATAAACTTAGGTTATTTGCAAGGCTAAACGACGTCACTAAGTATTTAAATAGTCCGTATCTAGTACGGAATGCGGTAAGCAATTTATCTCCTTTTATAATATAGAGGTGGTTAAATACGTAGATAAGGTTGAGTTTTATATAATAGCAAGCCTTACTTAATTAGTTTAGTGTCTCTTAAATTAACAAGAGCGGGTGCCAATTCTTAATAGTGATAGTATTAAGAGCTTAGTAGTCTATATAGAAGCGCAGACCGCCGCCAGGTTTCTTAATAAAGATTATAGGTACAGCTATAGGTAAAGAGCTTGCTCTAATAAATCCTTTACTTAGGTGCTTATTTAAGTACTTTTATAGTACTTTAAGTTTGTTCTAGGACATTCTATATAGGGGTCTAAATCCTAGCCATTTTCCTTCTTTAAGTACGATCTTATGGTTATATAGTTAGTATTCTGCTAACTTATCGGCTTCCTTTTATAAGAATACCTCCAGGTGCTTATAGTGGTATACTAGTACTTTTATAGTAGGGTTAGTGTACTTCTTTAGTGCTAGGGCCTTTTTAATATCGGCCATTGTAACGGTAAAGATTATATATTTAGGTTTCCTGGCAAGTTATGCTAATGGGGTAGCTCCAATTATGTAGATATTTAAGGTATTAGGCGAGCTTAGATCGTCCTTAGTTTCTTATATAGTTTCTTATTTAGGTTTAGGTTTGGTATTAGGTATAGAGTTAGTGTTAGATTTAGGTTTAGGTTCTTTAAGTATCCTTTTTATAGTAGAATACCAGTTCTTTTAGTATTTTTATATGCTAAGCTTAAGCTTCTACTTGGTTTAGGGTATAGCGATTAGAGTTGGTTTATATAGTTATATATTATTTTTAGGTTCTTAGTAAACATTAGTAGAAATCTTATATTGGTGGAATTTAGTAGAATTCTCGGGTAGGTGGAATTAGGTAGACTTTTTAGGTATAGTGCGGACATTAGTGGAATTTTTAGACTGGTGGATCCTAGTGGATTTTTTAGATTTTGGTTTAGAGTCTAAGTAGTAGGTTATAAGGCACTTCTGCTTGCAATAGGAGGCGGTAAATAGAAGCTTAAGGTTATCCTAATTAATGGTTACCTTATATAGCTTTATCTAGGGTTGTTTAAGGATTACTAAGTAACCTAGGGTAGTTATAAAGAGCTTAATTAATTCTTTATAGTTCAGGTATTAGAGTCTTAGGGCCGCTATATAAGTAATACGGCCCAAGATAGTGTATTTGCCATTAAATCCAAATATATTAATATGCTGGTTAAGGGGTGTTAGGGTAAACCTATTATCTTACGCAAAGATTTTATTAATAAATCCTATACCGCTAGCTCCTGTATTAATTAAGACTTAAGTATTAGCCTATTAACCTTTCTACTAAAGATAGTAGTTAACGGTTATACTATAATCCTAAGAGTTAGGGTTTATAACATCTAATATATTTAACAAGATCCTGTGATATAGCTATCCTAAAAAGGGACTTAACTCCAGGATATACCTTTTAGTAGTAAGCGGGAAGGGGTTCCTATAGAACGTTGGTTATAACTTTATCCTTATAAATAGTGCTTACTAAATATAGGGCTAGAGCTAGGTAAAGATCGGGGATGGTAACTGGAGGATTAATATGGTAAATGGTTATTAGTATTAGCCGTTTATAAATCGTGTTAGGGTATAGGGATGGAGCAGTATCTTAAGATATAATCCTTGCTTCCGCATTTAAAGTAAAGGCCTAGCTTAATGCATTGTTCTTATTTAGGGAACCCTAGTAGAGCATATCCTAGGGTCCCTATATTAATATCTATGGCGTTAGGGTGCTTAGGCTAAGATAATAAATTAGTAGATATTTACGGAGTTATTATATTATATTAAGGAGTGGACTTCGGTATCAGGCGTAGTATATTATTATACCATTTATTAATAACGTTTGCGCAGGCGTTAAGGGCTCTTAGTAGGTCTACACCTATTAGGGAGGTTTTTAGTTTAGGGCTTAGGGACTTAATAAGGCTATTAACCAGTGCGGAGTTATTCCAGCCTATTTTCTTTGCATAATGGTTAAATTTAGAGAAGTATACTGGAAAGCTTTTTGTTTCTTAAGTTATATAGTTTATCTTCCTCTAAGTAGTAGCTTGGTGGTTTAGGTTACTATATATAGCTTTAAGTAGTACAACTAGACTTTATACTAAGTTTGGTTAAAGGGGTTTAATAAGGTTAGCTACGTCTCCTCCTAGTCAACTTAGGGCGTAGTAGAGTTGGTTAGCTTTAGTTAAGTAGCAGTTAGCATTACTAGTTAGCTTATTTTTAAGCTGGCTTAGAAATAATTAGAGTTCTTATTATTTACTAGTAAATATTAGAGGGTCTGGTAATCGTTTAGATTGTTATAGTGCGGTAGTTAGTTTAGGGTAAATAGTTACTATAGGTTTGGGACTCTTGTCCCGCGTATTCGTCTCTAGAGAAGGCGTTTAGTCTTAGGGCCCTAGTATAGGCATTTTAAGGGTGCGGACCTCTTCTTGGAGGTCCTTAATTATTTATAGGTGTCGTGCCTCTTATTTAGCTTGTTATTAAGTTAAAGTGGCTTAGTTTTATGTAAGGGCATCTATAAAGGACTTCTGTATCTCTCCTAATTACTCTTAAAGTGCAGATATAATGCCGGCGGCTGTTATGGAGGCTTTAGGGTCGTTCTGTATTTCGGAGGGTAGTATATAAGGTTTACGCAATATAGTATCACGGAGCGAGTATAAGCGGTAATAATATATAGCGAAGTAGATATTGATAAGCTATGTATATAAACTGTGTAATAAAGTCAAGACGTTATATAAGGAGAGAAGGTAAGGAAACGAGAAGAAAGGGTATATATTGTTAGTTTAGTTGCTTGGTTAACACGTGCACAGAGCAGAATAGGATTTAAGTAGCGGTCCTAGCAGAACTTGGCAGGATTTAGTAGAATATAGTAGAGGACGGCAGATTGCCGTAGATTGCCGTCACGTTATGGCAAATTGCCTTAGATTACCGTTACGTGCCTTAATTAACTGAGTCGTTAATATAAGGGTCAAGACGGTGGAAACAGGTGGACGTGTGCGAGGTATTATGGGGTGGTCCCGTGACAAAGAGCTATAAAGCTAATAATAATATACCCTAAGAGGAGATGCAGTTCTTATAGCAGTTAGTTTACAGCTATATTATTGCTTTAATAGACCTCTATTAGATATAGAAAGCTATAAAGAAAAATAGCTACCCGTTTTTACAGGAGGATAACATTAGGAAGTACCTAAAGACACTATAGTAAAGGGACGCGCAGTATAAAAAAGAGTAGTTTGCTAATAAGGGCAGAAATATTCTCCTTAACGGCTATACTAAGGATAAGTTTTAAAGCGTCTACTATAAGCTCTAGGCTAAGGGCGCCATTTTATCCCTAGAGTACTACTTCTATATGCTTATTAATATCCTACTAGGCCACTATATATTTAACTATAGTGGTAATAGACACTCTACCAAGATCTTAAATCTATTTACCTTTAAATTTAAGGGCAAAGGCTCCACGTACTATATACCCTTAATATTTACTACGCACGTAGGCAAATAGAACTAGTATAGCCGTTTTAAAACTATTAGGGCCCTATAGAACCAGTGTGGCCAATAGTTAGCGTTCAGCAAGCAAAGATGTCTTCCGCTAACTAACTGTGGCTAATTAAGTCGCTCGCTGGACGCTCGCTAGAAAAGTATATACGCTGACTGCAAAGCTGTCAGCGCGCTGATCCTAATTAGGTAATTATATAAATTTAGTAGAGTTATAGAGTTAAATTCTATATTTTTAGTAGCACATCTATATATATATTAATATTAATATTACCTAATCTTAGATATACCTTAATTAACCTATTAGTAGGGGAGGTAGGTAGATATTTATAGAAGCTTTCTACGACCACGTAATAGCCTCGCCCTTATATAAATTCGTTTTTAGTAACAACCCCACCTTATAAAGTCTCTGTATATACTACTATATACCTACATTCCTACGTAATATAACCTTGAATTAAAATTAAATCAAATTATTACGCTATTCAGGCTTTAAAGAAGTAGGTACTATATTAATAATAACAATAATAAGGATTTAAACCAGATAGTTACATAGGCTATATAAGCTCTAATTTAAAGTTAAACTTTATTTAGAAGTAAGCTTTAATAAACTTACTTATCTTATTTTGCTTATTTAATTTAGCTATAAATTCTTAAATAATAAATTAATATAATTTTTTTATATAAGTTATATATAGTGTTATTTAAATTATAATATTTTAATTATTTTTATATAAAACCATAGCTTTGGCATTTAATAAAGTATATTATAATTTTCATCCTCAGGCGCCCCTCCAGCAAACCCTTGATCAAATCCTCCAACGGCTAAGCAAAATTGAAAACAAACAAAACCCCCCCTCACCGGCGAACCGCACCTGGGCCGCCGTAGCTGCGCTTCCACAGCACAGGGAACCCACCCCCTATAAGATAACAACCGGGCATATAATCACAATATGACCAAACACAGAAAAAGCAGAGGGGCTTAGGGGACAATCAGAAACAGAAGTCCTTATAGAGATTTACAAAGAGGTCCACGACGCTGTCGCAGTCTGACACCTTAGAAGCGGAGACATCAGAGTTACCCTAAAGGACCAACAGGCAAAGGAACGAGCCGTAAGAATAGGGGACAGGCTAGGTAAACGTATTGGCATAAAAGTACTCCGTGAGGATTACCTAGTCGAAGTCCTAGCGGTTCCTATAAGCCTTAGGGTAGAAAAGGGACGCCAGGCGGATAATACAGCAATTATACAGGAGATAGTAAGACAAACGGAACGCCTTATTTTAGGACTTGAGATCACCCGAATCCAATAGCTTTAATAGGAAAGTGCAAACCAAGCATATAACGAGAATAATAAGAGGATATAAGGGTTGCTAGAGACTCGCTAGGGAGACGCTAGATAAGCGTATAGCTCCCTTATTGTCAGTATATATACACCAGGAATGCAAAAACTCCTTATCTAAAAAGGAATAATTATAAATGGCCTTATATATAACACAAGACTCTATAACTACAGACTACGCCTAGAACGATGCTATCACTGCGTATAATAGGGACACACCTAAACCACATGCGCAGCACAGGTGTGCTGCGGCCACTATATAGGCCCCCATAATATAAGACACTGCTTAAACCAAGACTAAATAAAATGCGCAAACTGCCACCGAAGCACACACAAGGCGTAGGAGAGAGAAGACTATATTAAATACAGGAGACGGAAGGCAAGGGCTTAACAGCTACGGGAATAACTGCACGCTAGGTTATACAAATGGAAATAACAGGCGATAAGCTAGGGGGACGCAGGTACCTTCCTAGCGTTTCCTACCTTTAGTAATAGGGGGCTAGGCCAGCCATCCCAAGCCTTAATGGGCTAGAAGCGGCGCCGCGCAATATTACCAGACTAAACAGGGATATAAGGGTTATAGGGGACACAAGGGTTATAGGGTATATAAGGGAGAGGACACCCTATAGGAAGACCCCTATGGACATCTATAGTAAGCTTAAGACCAGGACAATTAAGAATTAAACTTAACGCGGCAAATATAACATTTGCAGCCGACCTATAAAGGGCATATAGCCGACCAGTAAGATTAGGGGAAGAACTAGAGACAATAACAGATTTAGATATAGAAGCGCTAGTAGAAATATAAGACACGGGAATAGAAAGCTCTATACAAAATAAGTAGCAACCAGGGTGTAGATATAAGAGATAGAAGTTCTGAATATCCTAGAGAAAGTGGAAATAGAAGAAGTAAGAAATAAAGGAGAGATAAAGGACCTTCGCTAGGGGTCCGCTACCTATTCATTATATAGTATAACTGCGGTAATACAAACCACCGTTTTATAAGGCCCCTACTAGATAGTCTAGACCTAGAGAAATACTATATCCTTGCTATATAAGAGCCGTATTATAATACCTACATATAATTAATATACTGCCCCTAAGGATTCCAGCTCCTAGACGAACCAAAAGCAGCCATATAAGTGTGCTTTATAATCAGTAAGGCTATCAGCCTGTCCTTATGGTTATAGCAGGCAATTAACCCAGATATTGCAGTTATAATAATCTAGATATATAGGGGACTGGTATAAATTATTAATATATATAACCCTAGGGTCGAAGGCGTCCCATAAATAGAGAATATTATATTGGTAATAAGCTTACTGGAAACCGAAGGCACAGAGTTTATTTTATTAGAAGACATAAACCTCTACTACCTATAGTGGGGAGGTATCTATGTTACTACTAACTAACAGGCAGAGTGCCTACTAAGAGCTATAGATATCTGGGGCCTTAAACTAGCTACCCCCCCAGGAGTAATTATATGGCAATAAGGTACTACTAGAAGTACAATTAACCTTATATTTATGGACAAAGGCCTATACTAGAGACTCAAAAGGTGCAACCCTAAAGAAGAATAGGCACTCGCCTTAGACTATATCCCTATCTAGATATAACTAGATCTGGATATTAAGGCGTAACCAAATAGTAAAAGATACGCAATAAGGAAGCTTAAGACAGATAGTTTCCTTAGTATAGTTAAACAACAACTTTAAGACCTAGAAGAAATTTACCTAATACTAAATAAGCGAGGCTTATTAGCTACCCCTAAGGAAATTAACTAAAGACTAGAAAGGATCTAGGCAGTAATTAAAAATAGGCTAGAAGAGTACTGCCCAGTCTTAAAACTAGGCCCCTATACGCAATATGCGTAGTTTATATAATGCGCGGTTCTTATTGCTAGCTAACAATAAGTAAGAAGGAAATACATAAGCAGCTATAACCCTAAAGATAAGAGATAATATAAAGACACAAGAAACTAGTTAAAGAATACCCTAAAAAAAGAAGCAAGGAACAACTAGAGACAGTTTATAAATAAGTATACTTCCAACCTAAGCCTCCCCTATAATAAGGGCCTTTGGGCCATGGCGAAATGGTTAAAGAAAAAGGTAGGGCGCCTAGTAGAAGACCCATACCTACTACCCCTATAAAGAGTAGGGGAAACATAGGCCACTAATAACAATAATGAGAAGGTAAAAATTCTTATAAAAAGGTTCTTCCCTTAACTAGCTCTAGCAGACCTTAGTAATATTACGGGTAAAACACTAGTAACTCGCCTACGGGTTAACAGTGATATAATAACAGAGGAAATAGCTAGAACTATTAGCCGCCTTTTAAATAATATAGTACTAGGACTAGATAGAATTCTAAATAAGGCCTTAAAAACCTATAGACCACTTATAGCACCTTAGCTTATAGATATAGCCAAAGTATGCTTTGCTATAGGCTACTACCCGCGACTTAGAAGATACATAATGATAGTTATCCTATAAAAAGAAGGTAAAGCAGATTACTTAATCCTAGGAAGCTACCGCCCTATTGCCTTAAAAAACACCCTTAGCAAAATCTTAGAAAGGGTAATAGCGGACCATATAGCAGATATAGCTGAGGAACACGCCCTATTACTACAAAGTTAAATAGGGGCAAGAAAGAACCGCTTAACACTTTTAGCACTTACGCTACTCGCTACTACCATTAAGTCTATATAGGTGATGCGAAGAGACTTTATAGTATTAATACTTAGCTTAGATATTAGTGGTGCCTATAATAACGTACCCTATAAGCGCCTCCTATATATCCTTAGGGCAAAGGGCTTTCCAGAATAGATTATATAATTTATTTAAGGGTTTATAGGCCAGAAAGAAACATTACTAGTCTTTAGCAGATACTAGAGCCCCCCTATTATAGTTATAATAGGAATACTATAAGGATTACCCCTCTCGCCTATACTTTTTCTTTTCTTTGTAAGTAACTTACTTGACTTCTTTAAGGAAGGGGCGACCTAGGGGATAGGCTTTGTTAATAATATAAACCTAATTATATACGGCCCAACAGCCGCAGAGAATTATAGAACACTAGAGAAAGCCTATAACATCTATATAGAATGGGTGAGATGACATAGAGTCCAATTCTTACCAGAGAAATACCAGCTAATCTACTTTATAAGAAAATGTAACCAATCTATAGATCTCTAGTATGCAATTTATATTTAAGGCTTTAGGGGTTAACCAGTTTAAGGCCTAAGGGTATTAGGAGTATGGGTAGATAGTAAGCTCTAATAGAGCGCATATACGTTATAAGCGGCCTGTAAGGGCTAAGTATAGTACATTGTAATATCCAGGATTGTTAATTTTATATGGGGTCCATACTTCCAGAGGTTACGCCTACTATATATAGCAGTTGTCTGGCTAACCATAACGTATAGATCTAGTATTTGGGCCATAGGAGAATCTAAGAAAGGCCCCCCTAAATCACTCCTTAAACTACTCTAAAAGGTCCAAACAGCTTGTCTCTAGAGTATAATAGGCGGGTATAAATAAACGGCTATAGTACTGCTTAAGAAGGAAGCTAATATCCCCCCCCTATAATTATATATTAAAGCCGCTGCAATATAAAGGGTGCAAAGGGAGCGTAACTCTAATATTATAAAGTATATTAAGACACGCCTAAATAAACTATAGAGTAACCCTAGGGTGCCCTATAGGAGAACAAACCAACAACCCCAAAGTAGGGAAGATATATTAGAGAAACAGGTAAAGAAAGCAAAAGAAGAATAGTACCGTGTTAGGGCCTAGGCCTATATAGAGGAGGAAGGGAGACGCGTAAGAGATTAGCAAAGATAACAATAAGAGAGAGAAAGGAGCTAAAGTAAAGCATAAAAGAGTACTGGAAAACTATCTACCGTAATATAATACTGGTTGGACCAACACTGGAGAGGTATATAGGAGTTAAAGGTATAGAGGCTGTCTTAGGCAAGAGGAACCTAAGCCATAGTATAGTTAACGCTATAGGGGGTAAATACCTAAGGGCTCTAAGAAGGCCTAACAAAGGCGGAAAACACAATAGCAACACTCTTAAGAATAGGAATAATAGGACTAAAAGATTGGCTCTACTAGGTAGGTGTCCTAGTAGGTAGCCTAAGATGCAAATATAGCTAGCTAAGACAGACACCAAAATATATAATACTGCTATGCCCCCTACGCACTAACTAAGAAGCAATGCTCTTAGTAGCTAGCATAGAGAACTATAATACACTACTCTTAATATAAAAAGGTCTTAAGGTGGTTACCCAGTAGCTTATTAGCCAAAATGTACTAGACCAGTTCTGGGTTGCAAAGGAAATAGTAATAGAAGGCAAAGGGGCAAGTACTAGGCGCCCCTTAATAACTCTACAGTAGTAGAGTTAAGTTTGCGATACTAGCGCGTCCGTAGGCTTATTACGGCAGCAGTGGTTCCCAAGGAGGTCATAAAGTAAGGTAGTAAAGCACTATAGGTGACTCGCAGGCGCCCTATATGCGAGTCCCAAAAGGCGGGGAGATGGATCACGGGGTTTTCTTATTTTCTCAAATAGAGTTTTCTCCCTATATATAAATAAGGAGTAGTCCGCGTGGGCCCAATAGGGATCCGAATCGGACGTTAAGCAATGAATAATAATATTATAATTTTCATATTAATAGCTACTATAGTTATTAAGTTATAAGTAGTATATTTTAGTAAGGAAAACCATATATAAGCCATTAGCATACATATTTACCTATCGACCTAGTGCCGATTACTACTATATTAGGGTTAGACTAGGGTGCTTATAACTTATCTACTATATATATATAGTCTTATTTTCTTCGTAGATCAATCTATATATAAGTCCGTTAGATATTACCTCTAAAGGCTTTAAAATACTACTAAATTGATCCTTCCCTATCACTTATGCAGCGAGCTGTCAGCGACGCTGCTAGCGACGCTAACTATTGGCCACACTGTATAGAACAGAAGGCCGCTTATTTATATACTTAGCAAGCTAGCTTTATATTTTCTATACCGCTAAAATTTTAGTACTAAGGCGTTTCTAGACTTTAGTAAGCGCTTAATATAGTGTAATATACGCCTAATTAAGAGCAGTACTAGGGACCGCGAGGTGGCCCTCTTATATAACTTATAGCGAGATTAGGTCGTAATGGCCTTTTAGTATATTAGGTAAAGCGCTAGCGCTAAGACGGCGGAGCTAAAGGGGGTTAGTAAGAATTAGATTTAATATGCTAGAAGGTAAAATTAGGAGTAGATAATAGGCTATTACTTAAACTCTCTCCTATAAGAGTTTATAAAGTTAATAATAGAATGCCCTTTATAAATAGGCTACTTTAAAATCTACTATATAGGTATTACGCCGCCTAATATACTGCTATTAATAATATAGCCCAAACTAGATTAACGACCTTATTGCTCTAGGGGTTACGAACCTCCTCCTTTACCTTTTTAAGGTTATTCTATAGGACTTAATAGCCCTCTACAAGATATTCCTAAGCTATCTAGTATAGAGCTACCCAGTTTTTTAGTATAAGGCGTATAAAGCCTTTGTATAAAAACTAGAGCCCTATCTATAGAAAGATGAGGGGAGCCTAAACTAGCTATTAATTCTCTACTAGGCTATACTACTTCTTACTGACTAATTAAAGGCTTTATATACTAAAATTTAAGTAGATAGCTAGCGAGGTTAAGGGCTTATTAGACTATCTAGATAGGTCCTAACAGGCCTAATCTTTATAGCTTTAGTTACTAGCGTCTAGAGGCCTTATATTTTAACTAGAAGCCCCTTTAGCTATAGCGGCGGCGGTAGTAGCGGTAGTAGTATAGCCTTAGGGCCGGTATATTAACCCCTTATATTCGCCTAAAGCAAAAGGGGCTTAGCTTGGCTCGATAAATCCTTTATTAAGGTTATTTATTAGGTATTACTTTATCGCTTTAAGTTCGTCTATAGTTTGTTAGTAGAGTGGGCTATAGGCTAGGAAGTTATTTGCCTTTAACCGGATTTTATAGTTATAGGTTTAGTAGGGGGGTAGCTAGTCTAAGGCCGCCTTTAAGTATACGTCCTTGTACTCCAAATAGATAGTAGAGAGGAGGCGCTTAACTAGCTCCTTATTAGTTTCCTTAGATAGCCCTTCTTCCCTTTTGCTAATAATCCAATTAATTTTATATAAGCTAGTTATAAAGACTTTATTGTCTTTCTAGTATATATTAAAGTAGAACCCTATAGCGCTAATTATAGCGACATCTACTATAAGGGGGAGGGGAGTCGCGTTGTCCTAGGGGGCTATATAACTTTAGGGATTTCTATAGTATTAATGGTGTTATTGTAACAGAACCTTGTAGCAGTAACTACGATAGGTCCTGTCAATGGGCTAGGTGTATAGATATTAAACTAGTCAACAACGTAATAATAACTGGTGGAGTAGTTGCCTAACAGATTAACTCTAATTGTATTCTAAGATTTACTACAAAGAGAGAACTATCTAGGTAGGGACTGTGGTCCTTTAAATACACAACTATACTCCTAAGAAATCCCTTCGCTCCGTGAGGTATATATGCTCTATCTACTCTATAGTACAGATCACACAGATTATACAGATCACACAGATTACACTATATAACCTTGGCTACTATTCCTCGTTATATAGTTCCACCGGATCCATCCTAGACTATATTTATATTAACCAACTAGCTTCCGCCAACTCCTCTCCTAGTAGTCGCAATATTGTACTTAAGCTGTCCGTAACAATTATCCCTTCTTTTAACTCCTATTACATCTTCTTAAGGCTATCTCTTATATCCTGTTAGTATGTTCTCTTTTATATTGGTTAAATCTGCGTAATTTAGATATTATCTACGTCGCTATCTATCCCGCTGCCGTAAGTAGAGTCTTTATTAACCGTAACGTCTTAGGGGAGTATCTCTGTTGGTATAAAAGAGTTCCTTCTAGCCTTACGGCGGACATCCTCTTAAGTAAAGGCTAGGTCGCGATCCCTAATAATCTATTAGTAGATAGGGTTAGCCTTCGCGGCTAGTATATTGCGGTTAGTTTGTATTTCTTTAATAAATAAGGGTAGCTCCAGTCTATTCTCTGGCTAGACAAGCTATTTTTATTATATATTTAGCTAAATATTAAAATAAGACATCTATTTTTGGCCGAGGATTATATTATAAAATCCTAGGTTAAGGATATAAAAGGAGATACCGTATTGGCGTCGCCTATTAAGATAGATATATAGCTTTAGGACGTAGATAACCGGCTTACTAGCTTAACTGTTATAGCCTTTTACTTAAATAGGCCTCTCTAGTTAGGTGGCTTTTATATTTAGGAATTTAGTAACGTTACTTGCATAAGTAGTATTTATAAAGGTAAAGCTATTTACTCTATTATTAATAAGGGCAGTAGAATTAACTTTATATCTATTTTAAGATACTATATATAGGGTTATAAAGTATTTGCCACCTATTAGACGACTTAGATTAATCTTTTTAAGATTAATAGAGTACCTTAGGGAGAAGTCTTCCCCTAGGGCTCTTCTTTTTCCAACTTGTTAAACATCTCTTCGTTTTTTATTTCCTAAATATTATCTATAGCCATTGGTTCCAGGCAAGATGAGGTAAAGCATTCCTCCTTTCTATAGTTATAGCATATAACTATAGTGGGGTTAATCAGAGTATTATAGCGAGTGCTAGCTAAAGGCATAGTACGCGGTAGGTTAGGCAAAGCTTATGGGTTTATAGTTATAACTACTTTTAGCGCAAGAGCAGTTATGGCTTATCTTTCTGTTCCTATAGATATAGCTAATAAGTTTCAATTACTATAAGGCTGCTTTTACCAACTAGAATGGGTATTAATTTGCATTAGTTCTAAATCCAGTAATAAACACTAGGCTGCGAGTTTTTAGTAGGTAGGTAGGTTGTCTAAGGCTACCGCGATTTTCTCTTGTAGTTGGACCGTTAGCTTATTATATAGGTCCAAACAGTAGTTTTTAAGGGGGGCATAGCCTTCGCCTGCTAGGTAACGTGGGTGACAGGGTTTTGACAGTTTAATGGGTTTTGACGGTTTCCAACATCAAAACTCTAAGCGAGGGACACGGACAAAGTTTGTATGGGAAAACCTTAAAACCGTCAAAACCCATCAAACGTCAAAACCCTGTCACCCACGTTATAGGAATTAAATCTGGAATTTAGTAAAGGATTAGTTTAATTCTATTATTAGGCGATTATAGTTATACTAGGCATCTTATACTTTATTTAGACTAATATAAATAGCAGCTAAATGCTATATTATTTTGTTAATAGATATTGTATAATTACAGCACCTGTCGTACCAACCACGTGCTTACGCGTTCGGTACGCCGAGTACGCGTTTACGCGTTTAGTGCACCAACCACCCGCTTACACGTCTGGTGCACTTCTGAAGCACTGACCAATTAGGGGGGAGGCGCATCAGTATATAGACTACGTAGTCTGCTTTATACAATCAACAGTCACCATCCAAACAAGTATATAATACTACATGTATTTCGTGCCCGTGGATACGACTCACTCGTGCTATTAAGTTAGTACAAACACTGATCAGTAAGCGCGCACAGATTAGCAATCACTTAATACCTCCCCCCGAGCGATACACACGACAGTAACCACCCGTTTAGACTCCTAGTACGACCTGCTAGAAGGTTAGAAGTTGGGGATTACGGACTTATCTCTAACTCTGTATACTTATTTAAGTCTTAGTACGGTTTACTGGAAGTTATAGACGCGAATACAGACCTATACGGAACCCCTATTCTTAACCCCCTTGAACCTTAAACCTCTTCGGACCTTTTGCAGAAAACCCCTACCCTCCTGCAAACTATTATGGACCTATTAATCGATTTTACGGACCGTTATAAGACCTCCCCTACCTATTACAAGCTGCTACCACCCGCTACGCACCACACTATACTATAGTATGGCAGACATCAGCAAGCAAGTCAGCGAAGGTTAAAAGAAGGAGAGATAAGAAGTTGACGTTATGTCTATAAATAACGTTAACGACTACATCAGTTTTAAAATCCTTAAATATAAATACTTTAAGCTTATAAATAACGACCTGTGGGAGCAATACCAGGAAGACTTTGCGGACTTTATAGAAGCTATTTTTAAGGCCTGCAACCCTATTACTATCCGTAAACTACAAACCCTTTTACGTAACCAAGGTGTATGGGTTAAAAGGAATAAATAAGTTACTATTATATAGTCCTTATACAACACAATACACAAGAAGGACTAAACGGAATAGACTAAAGAGGAAATTCTAGACCAGTTCTAAGAAACTAAGGAACTCTTTACTTCTTTTAAACTTAATATAATTGCTGGCCTTATACCTAACCCACTTAACCAAATTCGTCCCAAAAACCTAAGCGGCTTTAGACTCGACCTTATTAGCCAAAATATACCCTACTCTTAAGTTACGGATCACAACACCCCTATAAACCAAAATACGGACTAAATTACCCCCACTATTTAAGTTATAGATCCACAAGCCATATATCCGCAAGCCATAGATCCGCAAGTTATAGATCCGCAACCCACCTAAGTAAAGACCTATGGTAAGGAGCTAGCTAACCTAGCCAAGCTCTATACCGACGAATCTAAGTATAGCGGTAAAAATAATAATTTTGACTTTAAACTAACTATCTTTACGGACCTCTGCTAGAAGGCTAACATTCCTAAATAAGAGTTTAGCTAAGCCTACTCTACCATACTGCGTGGCCTAGCACTTAACCACTACTACACTAACCTTAAAAGCAACCCCCTTGGTGTCCCCTTTGATAAGCTATATAAAGCTACCCATAACTACTTTAAAGGACTGGAATATAGGCGTAATATCCTTACCTAATAGAATGCGACTAAGCTACGGACCGTAATTAACAAGAACACCGAAAAATTAACTATAGAGTGTCTGCAAATCCTTATTAAAGACCTCCGGCACCTATAGCATGGCCTTAACGCTAAGCTTCAAATAGACGACTTCCTGCATAATAAACTTATTACGGCTTGCCAGGAAGTAGAGCCCTATAAATACGCCTATTACAAGCCTATAGACACCTTAGCTGGCCTTATTAATAACCTACACTCCTCTATTATAATGTACAAAGTCTTAAACCCACTGGGTAGCACTTAAGCCTTTGCTATGGATATTCAATATCTGCAGATAGACTTAGACGTCTACTTTACGGACCGCCGTTACCGCTAGCAGCACCTATACCGACTAAGTCCCACCTGTAACCCCCGCAGCAACTCCCGTATAAAAGCATACCCCCACAGATGAACAAACCAGAAATGCTTTATGTATGGCAAGGAAGGATGTTAGTCTATAAGGCATACCCAGGAAGAACATAATAGGTCTAAGAAGAGATTTAATAAACGGATTAGCCAGTTTATCTTAAAATACAAAGGAGAGGAAGAAGAGGAGCCCCCTAATAAGTTAATAGAAGCCCTTATAATTAACTTTAACCTAGATAACCAGGAATAGAAGACCTTAGAGACGTTTCTAACTACTTTTAGACCTTTTACGGACAGCTAAGCCTTTAATATTACGACCGTATTAGCCGACTGTTCCTTTATATACTCAGTTGCGCCTAAAAACCATTCCGCAAGCACCCCCGTTATGGACGTTATAGATTATAAGCAGGACCCATTTGCATATATTACTATAAAACGCTATACCCCTAAGGAATTCTATGGTGTTATAATCGATATAGGCGCCTCTAAGAAGTCTACTATAGGTTATGGACAATACCTTATATATAGGACCACCGTAAATGATAATACGGATATTGACACTATGCAAACTGGGGCCGTAAATGTCTAATTCAGCATTGGCTTAACTGCATTAATTAAATTAGTTGCAGTTAAGACCCTAATTAGCCTAGTTAACTTCCATATAGTAAAAGCAGATACCCCTTTCTTACTTTACCTTGCGGACATGGACAGGTTACAGGTTTACTATAACAATATTATAGACACCTTAATCGGCCCCGTAACTGCCCTAGGAAGTAAGCATATTACCCTACTAATTACACAACGATTTGGACACCCGTTCCTTATATAGGGAGAGACTTTACGGACCTACATTTAGGAATCTTTTAACTATAACCCGTGCTACCTTACCAGTACGGAGATCCACCGTCTGTACCACTATTTCGGCTACCCATCAGCCAAAAAGCTATATAGAGTCCTTGAATGCTTTAGACACGACAACGTTAATAAGAAGGCAGTTAATTACCTAACCAAATACTGCTCCTTTTGCCAGAAATACAGACGTTCCCTAGGCCGATTTAAGTTCACCCTTTATAAGGACCTTAACTTCAACCACTTAGTGTACGTAGATATTATATATATTAACGGCAGCCCAGTATTATACATAATTAACGAGGTAATCCGCTACTAAGCCACCCGTTAGTTGCAAAATATATCCGTAAAGTACACTTGGGATATTTTACGGACCTACTAGATTAATATATACGTTAAACCTCCTAAGTATATTACCCATAACGCCGGTAGAAACTTCATTAGTAAGGAATTCCAGCAGTATACTATGGCCATGGCTATATTAACAAAAGCTATTCTAGTCAAGGCGTATTAGTCCATTGGGCTTATTAAGCAAGCTTACCTAGCTCTATAGAGAGCTTATTAGATTATTACGGACGAGTATAAGGACATTTAAAAGGAACTGGCTTTACAGATGGCTGTAAAAGCCATTAATAACACCGCTGGCCCTAACGGACTAGTACCCACCCTCTTGGTTTACAGAGCCTACCTAAGGATAAGTAATATAGGCCCCCCTACCCCATCTATTACAGAACGAGCAGCTGCAATACGGAAGGCAATAGCCAAAATAGCCAAATTACGGGCTAAATAAACTATTAATAACGCCCTATACCACCGCAACGGACCTAATACGACCTTAGTATACAACCTCCCGCTTAACTCTGAAGTCCTCATATAGCGTAAAAGCGGCAGTTGGAATGGACCTTACCGTCTACTAGCCATAGAAAATAAGACGTGCTGCATATAGCTTCCTAGCGGGCCAACTAGCTTCAGAAGCATATCCGTAAAACCCTACTTTCAGCCCAAAAACACCCATGACGTCAAACCAAACGAACTAGAAGCAACCACCAAACTAGACGAACTAGAAGCGACTGCCGAATTAGACGAACTGGAGGCACCCTTGCCTACCCTAGAGGTCCCCTAGAAACCCACTGAACCTACTAAACCTACCGTAAAGCGTGGCTAAGGACGCCCCTGTAAGAATCCTATAATAAAGAACCACCTAACCTCTATAGGCACATCCGCAAAGCAATCTCCGCCTATAGATATATTAGTTCTAGTACAGGAAACCTCTTTTACGGACTTACAGCGTAAAGAGATTAACGGACTACTTAAAAAGGGTGTCTTTATAATTATAATGGAGAGAGACGTTCTATAAGGCGTCTATATATTCAACTTACGCTTCGTTAACGAGATTAAGCACCCTAGTACTAACAAAGCCTTTAAGAAATTAAGGCTCGTTATACAAGCTTATAATAACTAGGGAAAGGACCTAGTCCTTACGCAATCGCCTACAATTTAATAGGTTAGTTAATGGATTATACTTGCACTTACGCCTAGACTACAGCAAACTAAATCCGTAGCCCTTTACTTACGGGATATCTTATAAGCCTACGTGCAGTCTAATACCTACCTAAGTAGGGATATCTTTATACGACTACCCTATGAGCTTAACCTATAACTAGGAACAATTTTATGGGTTATAAAACCTCTTTATAGAGTACTAGAAGCTGGAAACCATTGGTTTAAGATATACTACTAGCACCATATTAGTAAACTTAAAATAGAATAGTTAACCTACAACCCCTGCCTCCTATACAGCCTATTAAACGGCCTTGGTATTATTGGACTCTAAATAGATAATACCCTCTTCTTAGCAGACCGGATATTTGCAGACGCTAAAGAGACTAAACTGCAAGAAGCTAAGTTCCTGGCAAAGCCGTAAGAGCAGTTAACTAAGTAGACTCCAATTAAGTTTAACAGAGGCTTAATTACATAAAAGGGTAACTTAATCTAGCTAACCTAGAAACGCCAAGCTTAAAACCTAAAGCTTGTTATAGCAAAGCCTACGGACCTTACCAGTTCCCGCGGAAAGACCTATAAGACCGTAAATATAAAGGACTAATACGCTGTATAGCGTGCAAGAGGCGCCTATATTGCTATAGTCTGCCAACCCGAATCTGCCTATGACTTATCCTTTGCGGCCTAGGCAGTAGATCTATAAGAAGAAAATATTAAGCAGCTTAATAAGTGTATTTAGTGGCAAATTAACAATGCAGTAAGGGGACTTACTTTTATACCACTAGACCTAAGTTCCCTTAGCTTACTAGCATTTACAAACGCCTCCTTTGCCAATAATAAAGACCTATTATCACAAATTGGCTTTATAATTGTACTTATAGACCGCAATTAGGACGCAAATATACTATACTGGTCTTTAATTAAGTGTAAATAAGTAACCCGTAGTGTACTAGCTTCTAAACTATATGCACTAGCTTATGGATTTGATATAGCAGCCGCAATCAAATCAACGGTCTAGAAGATTCTATAACTGGAGCAGTTACCCCTAGTTTTATGCACCAATTTAAAGTCCCTTTACGACTGCCTAGTTAAACTAGGTACGATATAAGAGAAGAGACTCATGGTCGACCTAATGTGCTTACGTTAGGCCTACGAACAACGTGAGATTACGGAGGTTAAATAGATTAGCAGTGGAGACAACCTAGTAGACGCCATGACTAAGGTAAAGCTATGTTAAGCTTTTAAAACCCTAATTAACACGAACAAGCTTAACCTAAAGGTTACAGAATGGGTAGAGCGAGACTAATAGAGCATTTACAGTTCAGCTACGGCCCGTTGGAAGGCCGTATGGTGCATTCACGGCCCGTTAAAAGGCTGTACAGTTCATTTTACGGACCGTAAGCAGGACTTACGGCCAGCTTGGAGCACTATTTGGAAGGCAACCCAGAAGGCACCTTAGGAGGGATTTCCTATATATTTTCTTATGTGTTTTATGGTTCTATTAAGACAATTACGGAGGCTATATATAAGTGGTTTCATTTTCCAAGTACCGCCAGTGTATAATTACAGCACCTGTCGTACTAACCGCGTGCTTACGCGTTCGGTACGCCGAGTACGCGTTTACGCGTTTGGTGCACCAACCACCCGCTTACGCGTCTGGTGCACTTCTGAAGCACTGACCAATTAGGGGGGAGGCGCATTAGTATATA
>Ga0307507_10001140_pt1 | contig 58921 bp, 18 predicted proteins | sample 7_EM_MG_FD_207223 | JGI IMG/M metagenome (GOLD analysis project Ga0307507, IMG submission 207223) | Populus trichocarpa ectomycorrhiza microbial communities from riparian zone in the Pacific Northwest, United States - 7_EM | ecosystem: Host-associated > Plants > Roots > Unclassified | place... | reverse complement strand
TGGTAGGAAAAGGATACAATTTTAACCGCATAATATATAAGTTAAGATGCCACTTTAAAACAGAAGAGAATAAGCAGCAGTATATATTAGAATAGAGAGAGACTACCTTCCTAAGGATTATTACTACAAACCTAGGTGTCCCTTAGCTTAATTAAGATCTTCTATTAGCACCGCTCTATGCTCTTAAGAAGTATAGCAATTTAACACCTAACTCTAACCTACTTCAATTGACCCGCCCGACCAATACAATCACAACTAGACTAATTAAACATATAGTAGCCATAGTAGGCAATATAGTAGAGGGTATAATCAATAACTATAAGGCAAAAGTAGAGGTCCTTATAGAGGTTGATTCCAAAGTAATCGCTAGAAGAAGTGCTATGTTTATAAAAAACCAAATTGCTAGTTAACTAGGCATTCTCTTAATAAGCGAAAGGAGGCATATAATAAGTTTCGCCAGAGTGCAAGAAACGTTAGAAATTGTAAGGTTACTATAGCCTACTTCTAAAGCTTCCTAGTTTAATATAAAGGCGTAAAGGATCTTAAGGGTAAGGCTAATAAGGCCAAACAGCTTCTTATAGATATAGAAATTAAGGACTACTCTCCTAACCAATACTTCACTAAGTATGGTAAGGTAGATAGCATACAAACTATTACTATTCTTAATAACTAATCCACACTCCATGCTATTACGAAGTTAAACATCTTTAATAAGCTAAAGGAGAGTTTTATATTCTCCTTTAACAATAGATACTTGGCAAACGTCTTCTATAGTATTATGCTAGATACTAGAGCCGCAGGAGTATCTATAGTAGGAGAACCTTAAGTTTAAGCTCTTTAGCAGCTTAATAGCTCTATTTAGATTAACCAATTAACGGCAGGCTAATATACAATTTGTTTTAGTAAGGGTACTGCAATCTCTCTTAGTATAATTAGGGTTAAAACCTCCTTAGGGTATATTACTTTCTACATTATTCCCGCGAACACCCCGTTTCTATTTTATATTGGAGATATAGATAAATTAGGCGTTAAACTTAATAACCTTAAGAATATGCTTATTTAGGGAGATAATTGGGTGCCTATTATACGCAAATAGGGTTACCCCTAGTTGCTCCTCTATTAACTAGAAAAGAGCGTTGCTTAAAGCCACTTAACTAAGTCAGAGCTATATTAAATACACTATTATTTTAGCCACCCATCTGTTTACTAATTGCTTAGGGTTCTTTAGTAAGTAGGCTATAAAGTCAAGGTCAAGGCAATTAAGCATCTTATAAAGTACTACTATCACTGCCAAATAAACCAGAAGTCCCCTAGCCGATTCAAGTTTACCCTTAAAGATAACTACAACTTTAACTTCTGTATTATTGTTAACGTTATATATCTTAGCGGCAAGCCAGTACTCTAAGTTATTAACTTCTTAACCTTCTTCTAAGCCGCACGTTTCTTAAAGGATATATTAGCTAGGAATGTATAGGATACCCTTTAATTATACTAGATTAATGTCTACTAAGGACCCCCTAACTAAATTGTCTATAATGTAGAAAAGAACTTCTTATCTATAGAGTTTTAATAATAAATAAAGGCAATAGCAATTAAGGTTAAGAAAGTCCCTATTAAGGCACATAATAGTGTTAGAAAAGTAGAGCAATATCACACGCTATTACGCTGCGTATATAAGATTATCTCTTTAGAACTGGAGAACGCTAGTAAAGAACTTACCTTATAAATAGCTATTAAAGCTATTAACAATTCCGCTGGCCCGGATAGACTCGTACCTATATTACTAGTCTTTGGCGCCTACCCTTAAATAACTAACAATTCTCCACTATCTCCCTCTATTGTGTAATGGGCTAAGGCTATTTGTAAAGCAATAAAGGAGGTTTAATATCTCTACGCCACACACCAGGTTAACGACGCACTAGGAATAAGAAATGGCCCAAATACCTTAACTACGCTTAATCTGCCACTCCAGTCTAAGGTACGCGTATGGCGTAAAAAGGGAGGATAGTTAGGCCCACATTAACTTATTATAATTAATAGTTAAACTTATACTATTTAAATGCCTTATAGACCTACTTAATTCCATTTAACTATTATTAAGCCTTACTATAAAGATAACAGTTCTAAGCCTTTATAGGATACCCTAAAAGATGCCTTAAAAAAGAACTACGATAAATATACTCTAGAAGGCGACTATAATTCTAATATAATTATAGTAGATATGCCGCAACTATAACATGGTAGAGGTCGCCTAAAGGGATTATAAAATTGCCAACACCTTATTAATTTTGAAGAGCAATTTATTACCGCTATTAAGAATAGAGTTAAGTTATTAATAGCCTTTATAATAGCTAAGGAGAAGGCTAACTTTAAGCTCGCAAAATAACTTTAAAAGGAAGGTTATATTATAACCCCTAGAGTTCCTTTCTAAGCTTCTAATAAATAGGAAATTAATGGTCTTATTATAAAAGGAGTCTTTAAATTTAAGAAGTATAACCCTACTAAGTTTAATAAAGTTCGCATCTTTAAGTTAAGAATGGTTAATAAGATTAAGGGCAAAGCTACTAACGCCCTATTTAAGAAATTAAGGCTTATTATCTAAGGTTATAACGATAATAGTAAGGAGATAATTTTTATGTAATTTCCTATAATTTAACAAGCTAGTTAGCAAGTTATTATTGCGCTAGCTCCCTCCTTAATAAAGAATAGAATAGCGGTTTATTTATAAGATATTACTTAGGCCTACACCTAATTAAAGACGTACCTTTAGCGCTTAATATTGGCACACCTTTTAGAGCAAATTCACTACTAATATCCCGAAGATATAATCATGGTTGTACTTAAGCCATTATATAGAATTGCAAAGGCAGAAACCTATTAGTGGGCTACTTATAATAAGCACCACAAAGAGAAGCTTTTAATAACTACTTCTATATTTAATCCCTACTTCCTTATAACAACTATAGGAACTCCATTTAGAATTATTAGCATGCAAACTAATAATATAATTATCTTAGGAGACGACCAATTCTTAGCTCTTAAAGAAGATGAGTTAGTAAAGGTAAATCTTATAGCAAAGCCAAAGGAAAAGCTTAACTTAAAAACACTATTATTCTTTAATGGATGCATCCTCTCCCTAAATAAGGATTCTATTGCTTTGCGCCAAAAGGGTTAAGGCAAGAAGATTAATATTATTAATATTAATTCTCTAAAGCAAGGATACGTAGAGTAACGCGCTTATAGAGCTTATATTACTTCTATCTATTAACCTAAGGCTTTATTTAATCTCTCTATTGCTGCTTAACACCAGGAACCAACTAAGGATAATATTCTTGCCCTAAATAAGCGTCTTTCCTGGTAAATAAACTATCTTAATTGGGGACTACTTTATATGCCTATTAATCTTCCTACCGCTAAGCTCTTTGTATTTGTTAATAGATTGTTTATAAATAATAAAGATTTTAGCTCCCAGCTAGGATATAAAATTATTATTACAAATAAATCTACTAGAGAGGATAACTTTATAATCTACAGTAATCTTATCCACTAGAGCTTAACTAAGAGTAAGTATATTACTTAAAGCGTTCTAGCGTTAGAGATATATAGAATGGTTGGCGGAGTTAATATAGTAATTGCAATTAAAACTACCCTAAAAATAATTATAGATTAACTTAAACTTCCTATTATCCCTATAATTATATGTACCAACTTATATTTCCTCTATAAGTGTTTAGTTAAGCTTGGTACTACAAAGGAAAAGCGCCTTATAATTAATATTATGGCACTTTAGCAATCCTATAAGCGGCAAGAACTCTTTAAAATTTAATAAATTAATAGCTAAGACAACCCAGTAGATGCAATAATAAAGGCAACCCTAAATAAGGCTCTAGAAACATTTGTTAATACAAACACTCTATATATATAAGTTAAAGGTTAGGTTAAAAGGGAGTAAGAGCAAGACTTTATAATAATACTAGAGCATACTACCTATGGTATTCTGTAGACCCTAACTTCTAATAACCAATTAGGATTTTACATCCCTGGGATAGAAAATTGCTATTGGTTCACTTACCACTAGCGCTTTAGCGGCCCTTATAATATATCTTCCTACTACTCCCTAATGATTCTTTTTCAGTTTAAAGGCATTTGTGCAAGCTATCACATATTACAATAGCAATAGTAAGTGAGAAGGATTAATATTTATTATACTGGTCAAGCGGTATATATATATAGGTGGCAACCACAAAAGAAGAATTGCTAGTGTTGGGAATATATCACGTGTCGCCACGGCACTAGCGTGGCGAGGAGCCTTAAGCTCCTCGCCCTTCCTCATTACAAGAATCATTAAGCTTTTAACCAACATCACTATAACCTACTTAAGTAGCCGTTATTGGTGAGTCACCCTATGTGACCAACAATTATCAATAAGAAAAGGTCCAATTTTGACTAGTTAAGGGATAAAAACTATTAGAAAGAACTAAAGCGCAATTCTACTCTCCCATAGATGCTACAAATATTATTAAACGGATGATTAGAAATAAGAACTCTATCTATTAAAGAGGGCTCTAGAAGCTCTCTTTATATATAAGGTAGGTAGCAAATAGAATAACAACTACGTTATTATTTAGTTAGTAATTGGTAATAGAAATAGGTAATAAGACATTTAATAAGATATACAATAGTAAGTAGTAAGGTAGTAAGATAGTAGTAAGAAAATCTAATTTAGTTTAATATACTACCCTAGCTATATAAAGCCTTCTAGGCTGCTATAGAGTATTAAAAAGTTACGATAGTAATTTAGTATTAAGTTAAAGAAATCCTCTATATAGTTAACTTGCCTAAAATTTATCCAAATTAACTTAAGTTAGATTCTTAATATTAATAAGGTTTTACTACTAAATAAACGTTTTATACTTTTAATAAGGCAAAGCCTTTATTAAGCTATCTGCTATTATATCTATAGTAAAAACCTATTATAAGGGATATTATTGCGGTTATCTTAGGTTACCCTTAGGACAACTCCTGTTAGGAAAACAGGAGAGTAGTAAGGGCTAGCCTAGGGTTATTTTAGCTAGATCCACTAATCTGTTTATATACACTTTTTTACGCTAGCTTAGGGCCATATTAGCAACATTAGCACATTTTATACGCTTTATACATATCGTACGTTTTATACGTTTTATATATTTTATATAATATTTCCTATAGTAGTAATATTTATAATTATAAAATAAATAATAAAATTTTAAATTAATGGTAGCTATAAGAGGTATATATCGCAGAAGCTATATAAAGGCTTAATCTATATTGTAATACTATTTCCTTAATTGGCGGTGTTTCTAATAATCTACTGCCTGCCTATCCTGCCTATCCTGCCTATCCTGCCTATCCTACCTATCCATTTATGTCTGCCTATTATGCCTACTTGTCTATACCTACTTGTCTATACCTACTTATCCATATCTACCTGTCTATATCCGTAATTTAGGGGAGAGGTCAGCCCAATCAAAGGCTCTGCTTAATTCGATTGCGATTAATTATATTAATTTAAATCCTTCTCTATAGGCGTTCGCTGGCTATATATTTAAACGGTAGTCGTCTAGGGTGCCTCCTTAAGAGGCCTTGATTTGATTTAATTTAGTAATAAGATAATATTAAGGCTTTAATTTAATTCGATCAATCAATTAAATTAATTATAGTATTCGCTAGCTAGTCGTTTAAACGATTATTATCTAGCTCTAGTAATAGTTATCTAGTTCTAGCGACGGTCCTCTTCTACCTACCTACTTACTTACCTACCTACCTATCTACCTACCTACCTACTTACCTACCTACCTACTTACCTAACTACCTGCCTGCCTACCTGCCTACCTACCTACCTGCGTTAATATCTAGTTTAATTTAGGGGAGGAGTTAGCCTAATCAAAGGCTCTAATTAATTTAAATTATTCTCTATAGCCGTTTACTAGCTATATATTTAAACGGTAGTCGTCTAGGGTGCCTCTCTAGGAGGCCTTGATTTGATTTAGTAACTGGCTAATATTAAAGCTCTGGTTTAATTCGATTGATTAATTAATTAAATCGTTTATAGTATTCGCTAACTAGTTGTTTAAATAGTCATTATCTAGTTCTAGTAATAGCCGTCTAGATCTAGTAACGGTTATTTAGTTCTAGCGACGGTCGTCTAGTCCTATAATAGTTGTCTAGTTCTATAACAGTTACCTGGTTCTATAACGGCCGTTTAGTTCTAGTAATGGCTGTCTAGTTCTAGCGACGGTTGTTTAGTTCTATAGTTGTCTAGTTCTAGCTATAGTTATCTAGTGGCTACCATTCTAGTAGCTCTCTAGGTAGGGAGGATATAAGGAAAGATAAAAAATAAGGTAGTATTTAGGTATATAAGGGGTATATAAAGGCATATATAGAGCCTATTAGGAATATAGTAGGGACTTAATAGCACTATGGAGCGCATTAGGATAATTTAGATAATATTAACCGAACAATAAGGTATAAGAACTCTGTCTATTAAAGAGGGCTCTAAATGTAACGGAACCTTGTAGCAGGAACTACGGTGGGTTCTGTTAATGGGCTGGGTATGTAGGTATAACAAGTCAATAACGTAATAATAACTGGTGGAGTGGTTGCCTAATAAATTAACTCTAATTGTATTCTGAGATTTACTACAAGGAGAGAACTATCTATGGTAGGGACTGAGGTCCTTTAAATACACAACTATACTCCTAAGAAATTCTCTTTTATATGTGAGGTACGTGTTATACGTGTTATATATAGCGTATACTGCGTACTCCCTGTATACTGTGTACAACGTTATATAACTCGCTTACTATTCCTTGTTACATGGTTTCACCGGATCTATTCTGGACCGTGCCTATATTAACCAACTAGCTTCCGCCGACTCCTCTCTAAGTAGTTGTAATACTATACTTAAAGCGTCTGTAACACTATCTCCCTCCTCTTTATCTTTGTCCTTAAAGATTCCTAACATCTCTAAGTCATCCACTAGAGGTGTAATGTCCGTTTAATTAGTCTGGTTAATATTTGTACTTATTATGGCTAAAGCTCCTTCTTCCTTATAAGCGTAGCGCTGTGCTCGCACTGTGGCTGCTATACTGTTGCTTAGTGAGATAATGCCGTCTCCGTGTTCTTATTGTGTAAAGGCGGGGTTAGTATATGTTGCGCTAGCAAGTCCTTTGTCTTAACAACCCTTATCTTGCTTAGAGTGTACTAAAGCAAACATTTAATCGTCCTGCGATATTCGCTCTATCTTTAACGCTGAGTATACGCATCTAATAACTCTTAATAGTCTTTAAGTTCCCTAAGTAACTTGTTATAGGGTCTCGTGTTTAATCTACTACTATAAAACTTAACGGTAAGCTCTTAAGCGCCCTAGATAAGCTTTGTTGTTTATAGGAAGCGGAGTAGGAGGCTATAGCTACTTAACAGCGTGCCCTTAAAGCCCGTTTATCCGCTTTTGCCCGTCTTCTTTGTCTTAAATATGTCTGTGAGAAGGTTTGTTCTAAGGAGTGGAAACTTATTTAATAGGGTTTGTCTAAGCTAGGTAATAAAAGGATTAACTCTCCTTCTATAAGGGAAATAACTCCAAGTAGCTCGGTAATTGCTCCTCTTAGGTCCCCCTTAGGCGATTTATTTTTTAGCAATTTCTCTTTATTAATATTGCCTAACCTGCTTTCTTTTAATACTCCCTTACCTTTCCTATAGCGTTCCTTAGGTTGCTTAGTGGTTTTTAGGTAGTCTTACTATAGCCTATCTACTTTACTTTATACTATGTTTTGTTATCTATATCCTTGTGACTAATAATCTTTAAAACTTGCTATTTGTCTTTTTTTTATCCTCTATATATATCTGCCTTGTAGACTAGTGGCTTGATATTTCTATATACTGGTTCTAGTATTGCGATATACTATATAGGGTAAATTTTTATTTTGGCTAGTAGGTTTAACTTATATATAACTAATAAAATTCTTTACTTAACTTTAAAAGGTCCTAGTCTAATATGGTCCAATTTCTTACTTAGTTGTCGACTCTTAAAATTTTTGTGTAGTAGCTATACTTTATCCCCCTCCTTAAGATCTAGTCCCTTAGATTTCTTAGTATTATAGTACCTTTTTATTCGTTCTTGTACTAGTTTAGCTATTTCTTTAAGGTCTATATGAAGATTTATTAACGTCTCTATTCTTTGCTTGGCTGTGCTACTTGTCTTTTTTGCTTATTGTGGCGATAACGATGTTCTTAGCTTATACCTATAGTTCGCCTTAAATAGTAATGCTTCTATTCCTTCTTATAGTGTTATATTGTACGCAAACTATATAACTGGTAGTAACAATACCCAATTGTTCTGTACGTAATTAATATAATGCCTTAAATACTGCTCTAGTGTCTAGTTTAGTCTTTCCGTTTGTCCGTCCGTCTACGGATAATATGCTGTAGATATTACTACGTAAACCCCTTGTTCTGCCAGAAATACTTTCTAAAATACTGCTATAAATCTTAGATCTCTATCCAATATAATCTTGTTTAGTGCTCTATATCTTACAAATACTTCCTTTATATAGATTCTAGCAACATCCTCTACTAATATCTCTTTAGTGCATGCTATAAAGTATCCCTACTTTATTAGCTTATCCACTATTACTAAAATTGCGTTATAATCTTGTCCTGTAATAGAATCTCTTAACTTTGGTAACTTAATAATAAAGTTTTATAATATAACCTCCTATAGTCTTCTTAGTGTCTTGATAGGTTGTAGCCCTCTATACGGCTTATACCTTATTAGTTTATTCCTTTGGCAATTTAGATATTTCTTTATAACTTATCTTGCTAGTCCCCAGATTCCTTAAATAATGTATTCCTTTTAAAGTCTTAATACTAAGCCTATAGCTCCATTATGTCCTTATGTTATTCCCTTGTGGAATTCCTTAATAAATTCTTTTGTAATAGACTTAGGTATATACGTTACTTCTCTATTTTTATATTGCTCTGAGTTTGGATCCTCTGCCTATGCTTTTTAGATCTTCTGTGTCTAATTACTTTTTAGTAATTTATGGATCTGACTTTCCTTGGTTGTTATAATCTTTGGATAATTATACCTAATTAATCTGTTTTAATCCTTTTATAATAAAGCTCCTAATAGCTTTTTATTGCTTTATAGTTTAGCCTTCCTACTTAGAGTATCTGCTTGTGCATTGTCTGTACCCTTGGTATGCTAAATTTTAAAATGGTATTCTATAAGCATTTCCGCCCATCTAACCTGTCTTTGGTTGAGTTTCTTTGTTGTTAGGAATCCTATAAGGTTCTTATAGTCTATCTTAACTATAAATGGTTTTTCTATGCCTTATAAGAACGCTTGCTATTTTTTAAGTGCTGTAACTATACCTAATAATTCCTTGTTGTAGATGTTATAGTTTAACTCTAGTGGTGTTATCTTTTAACTGTAGTATGCTACTGGGTGCCATCTATCTTGATGTTTCTATAGGAAGTATACCCCTAGTGTAAAGTCTGATGCATTTGTCTCTATAACTGTCTCTAGCCCTGGTTGATAGATCTTAAGAACTGGCTCCTAGGTAAATAACTCTTTGACTCTTTTAAATAGTTCTTATTATTCCTTCCCCTATGCCTATAGTTCTTCTTTCTTTGTTAACTGCGTAAATGGCTTAATATCCTGTAACTATTACGCTATGAACCTTCTGCAGTAATTGCAAAACCCTAGGAATGATCTTAACTATATTATATTCTCTAGTTCTTGCTAATTTACTATAGCCTTGATCTTTTTTAGATCTATACTAAGTTGGCCTGGTTTAATAATAAATTTAATAAAATTGGTTTTCCTAGTAAAGAACTTGCATTTCTTAATTGCTATTGGTATCTTTTCTTCTTACAGTCTCTTTAAGACCTATTTAATGTGTTCTTTATGTTCTTCCTCGCTTTTTAAGTAGATAATAATGTTGTTAAGGTATGCTATAACAAATTCATCTAGGTGTTCTCCTAATATACTATTAATTTACTTCTGGAATATTACTGGTATGTTTGTAAACCTAAACTGTATAACTAATGGCTTATATAGTCCTTCCTTTGACCTAAAGGCTGCCTTCTATTTGTTGCCTTCCTTAATTTTGATCTGGTGGTACGCCTATCTTAGATCTATCTTTATAAAGATCTTTGTATTGCCTATCCTGTCTTAGATTTTACTAATTAAGGGTAAAGGATACCTATCCTTCCTGGTAATACTGTTTAACTATCTATAGTCTATACACATCCTAAGTTTTCCGTTTTTCTTTAGGATGAACAGTACTGGATATCCTGCTGATAACTGTGACGGTCTAATATATCCCTTTTGTAAGTTCTCCTAGATAAACTCCTTAAGCGCTACTGACTCTGTTTTAGTAAGCTTATAGATTGGAAAGAACTTTAGACTTATTCCCTCTTTTAATTCTATCTTATGGTCCTAAGCTGTATACTCTAATAGCTGTTTACTTTCTGGTAACCATAACTTTTTTCCATACTTATGGTATCTCTTTGGTATATAACTTAAGCCTTACTTAGTCTCTTTATACGTCGCTCTGATTTGGTACTATACTAACTTAGTTTGTTGTTGTACTTTATATTGTTGTGTATCCCTGATATTAACCTAACCTATAACCTAATTAATCTTTAGATTGTACTCCTATAACTAAGGTATTCCTAGTATCGCCTTGTTCTGTCCTAATAGTAGGATATTAAAAGACATTCTAACTGGTCTCCCTTTAATAGTTATCTAAATAGGTCCTGTTTTAAGATTAATAATGCCTCCTTTATAGGCTATCTAATCTCCTAAAATCGTTATAAGTGGATATGGGTGTTTCTTCTATCTATATAGTAACCCTATTCTTTCCACTACCTTTGGTGATATATAGTTCCTTATTGCTCCACTATCTACTAACGCTTTAAACTACTGATCTTGCTACTTAGCTTTTAAATTTAGGTGTTGTTTTTAAATTCCTTTAAGGGTCTAAGGCTCTAATACTAGTTCCCTTTGGTCCTATACGCCTCTCCTTTTCCCAACTGTTGGCTGCTAGATCCTGCCTATACTTGGTCTAACTTTGGCCAATACTTAGTTTGTTTCTTTTCCTCTATGTGCTATAGATAAGTGTTCTCTAGGCACTCCCACTACTGTTATCTGTCTAGGCATTCTTCTGTAAGGAATCTTCCTAGTTGAAGTGTTAAGTCCCCTTAACCTTGTATTTCTACTAGGTGCCAACTATATATATACTTGGCATTTCTGAACCGCTTTTCCTCTGGTGCCTAATATACTCTTACTGGGTATTTCCGGTTCTTATCTTTAGGTGCTCTATGTATGTTACACGTATTATCCACACAAGCTATCTATGATAGTGTATAATGCGCTATATGTTTTGGGTTAACTCTTGGTTTATCTTTATCCTTAAGTTTAAACTTATACCTGGTTAACCTAACTACTGGTATTTCTACTGTGGGTACTAAGATTTATTGCTCGCTTCTCTAGTCCCTAGATTCCTCTTCTAGGTTCCTTAACATTATAATTAACACTCCTTTAATATAACTTATACGTTTTTCCGTAATGGGTTGGTCTTGGACAACTTTTTTGTTTAGCTATATATAAAAATCTTCCTATTTGTTATTGTGTCGTTGCCTATACCACTTTCTGTATAACTGGTTTAGTGTGTATAGTCTATCCGTTAGAAAGTACCTTATTATCGCTACATTATAATATCCTTTGGTATGTCTTTCTTTAAACCTGGTTAGAATATCTAGATCCTCTTCTTGTTCCAGTTTATCTAACTATTTTGCCCTAGGTGTCCCTATACTTGGCCTATTAGTAATTCTTTATATAGGTGCTCTGTCCCTTATATGACCTAGTATAGCTGATCTCTTATCTAGCTTTTGCTCTTGCTATATAATGATTCTTGTTTTGAACTTATCTATAGTTTCTTATTTTCTGCGTCTTATAGCTGGATTTTTATAGTTGTTTTACTTTTTAATCCTAGTATCAACTGTTTGATCTTTAGGCTAAATATTGCGTTTACCTAGGATTGCTAATGTTCTTATTTGTTCCCCAAACTTGTAGTTCTTAAACTTGCGTCCTATACTTATTTATTTGTTACTAAACTGAGTTGCTACCCTTTCCTATTGGTTTTTGTTCTTTGTGGGTCCTTAGGTATATCTTATCTTACTTTAAGAATTTTAAGCTTTTCTTATCTCTTCTTAAGAATCTTAAGCCTGTGGCCTTTTACCTTTATTAAGTGATAAGCTAGCACTAGCAGTTGTCTACTTACTTAGTTTTTTCTAAATGTTACTCCTATCATCTTATAAAGCGATGGAAATTGTATCTAATAGTGTCACTATACCCGTTACTGAACCTTGTTTAGTGATGGTTTCAGTCTCTGCTTCTATTACGTTTCCGAGGTTTAAGTGCTTCTAGTTAGCCTTCTTTTTATCTTTATCGCTGTTAATTAATAAGTACTCTAACTCCATTATTATTACTACTAATCTTTGTCTGTATGTTGCTGTAATATCTTAATCTAGCTTATAGAGTTAATCTTGTTCTTTATCTAACTTTTTAGTTCCTTAGAGTTTTTTTAACTCTGGCTTTTATGGCTAATAGCTTGCGCCATACTTAGCGTCTTTATGAATTTAGCATGCGTTGTTGTAATAATACGCAAAACTGTTAATTGAACACTCTTTTGTTCCTTGTAGTGCACTATTGTCCCTCTATACATATGTGCTGTCTGCTAGTCTGGTTTCCTTTACCGCGTGGTTACTTTAACCACCTCTATAGTCTCTAGTAAAATAACCCTATTTTCTATAATTTATGCAAGCTCCATCTTTAAACTATCTTTCTTGCTATAGAGTCCGCCTAAACGTCTTCTACTGCTAAGATTTTTGGTTTGGCCTCTGCTCCTTGGTTTTTTAATTACTTAATTCTTAACCTCTAGGTTTCTATGGTTTCTTTTCCTATCTTTAGGTTTCTTTGGTACCGCTTAGGTCTATTGGCTCTGCGCCATTCTATGGTTTTTGACTCTATGTCTATTGTTGCGTACTCTGCGCCTTATACGACTATAGAACTCTATCTTACCCTCTTTTAGCTTGTTCCCTTTGGTAGATCCTATTATTAATCTTTATTAACTAATCTATTAACTTTTTTAAAGTATCCGTATCTTCTATTAGGATAATTGTGTCCTAGACTTTAGCCTTAAGTCCCTATTTATACTGTGCTATGAGCGCCCTATTGTTCCACTTAACCTATATAGCTAGTGTTTGAAACTGTGTTGTATACTTAATTGTTAAAGTGTGTTATACTAAGTTCTGAAGCTTTTGTTCTACTATGGTTATAGCCTCCAGGTCTCTAAATATTTGTGTTAGTTGCTCTACGAACCCGTTCTAACTAGCAAATATATACTATATATCTTAGTTAGTAGTTGTTATGCCATTAGCTTATATTTCCGTGAGATATAGCTTAAATTATTTAAGTGCCCTCCCCATTAGGAATAATCCTATATAGGCTACTTAATCTAATAATGTTGCTAACTTCGCCCCTTTCTATACTACCTTAAAGTGTATCTGCGTAAGAAATCCTTTAAGCTTTAACTTCTCTCCTATAAATTATTTAATTAAAGGTAACTTAATCTTTACTGCTCTAATTCTATTAATGCGTTCTTTAAGTATCCTATTATTATCTTGTAAGTAATTAACCATTTCCTGTAACTAACCTTATATAACTACTTGAGAATCCCTATTATCTATACTAGTATCACCTGGCCCTAAGGTTATGGCTCCTGTTGACGCCATCGTGACTGGTGCTGCTCTTAGTAGTATATTATTCGAGTTTGTTTCAATACCATAACCTTAGTAGTGAATGTGTAATAGAACCTTATAGTAGGAACTACAGTAGGTTCTATTAATAGGCTGGGTATATAGGTATAATAAGTCGATAACGTAATAACAACTAGTGGAGTAGTTACCTAACAGATTAACTCTAATTATATTCTAAGATTTACTACAAGGAGAGAACTATCTACGGTAGGGACTGAGGTCCTTTAAATATATAACTATACTCCTAAGAAATCCTCTCTTATATATAAGGTACGTGTTATACGTATTATACATAGCGTATACTGCGTATTCCCCGTATACTGCGTACAACGTTATATGACTTGCTTACCATTCCTCATTACATGGTTCCACCGGATCCATTCTAGACTGTGCCTATATTAACCAACTAGCTTCCGCCGACTTCTCTCTAAGTAGTCGTAACACCGTACTTAAAGCGTCCGTAACACTAAAGCCTCTATATATATACTAGATAGGTAATAAATAGGTTGCAAACAAAATAACAACTACGTCGTTTTTGGTAATGGAAATAGATATTTAGACATTTAATAAGATATTTAATAAAATATATAAGATAAGGAGATAGGTATTAAAATATAGGCTTCTAGACTTAAAGTTAATATTAAAATAGTGGTAAGGAAATCTAATCTAGTTTAATATACCCCCCTAGCTGTATAGAGCCTTTTAGGCTGCTATAAAGTACCTAAAAAGTTATAATAACAATTTAGTGTTAAGTTAAAGAAATCCTCCTTATAGTTACCTTGCCTAAATATTATTTAAATTAAATTAAATTAAATCCTTAATGTTAATGAGGTTTAATTATTAAATAAATATCTTATACTTTTAATAAGGTAGAGCCTTTATTAAGCCGTCTGCTATTATATCTATAGTAGGGACCTATTTAATATTAATCCTTTCTTTATAAACTTTCTGGCGGTGCTAGTAGTGATAGATATTAATATATTAGAGCTTAGTATTAAGCTTAGTATAAGGGATATTATTGCGGTCACCTTAGGTTGCCCTTAGGACAACCCCCGGACACCCCTCAGACATCTATCGGTCACGTGCCGGAGGCACGTGCCCGTAGTATATAGTCTCCACGATCCCTAAGGCCTCACCTCCTTAAGGATTCGTCTCTCTCACCAATCTATTCTGTTCCACAATCGTGTCCTTATAGCCCCCTGTCTACAAAGTCCCCTTACACTCGGCGTTGCTTTTTATTAGGAGTTAGATTGTCTATATATTGTTACAGTATATTACTTACTTCTTATTAGTATTAAATGCGACTTCCTTAAAGAATTATTACTACTAAATTAACTTAGTAGCTGCATATAATAGAGCTAGGAGCTTTACCTCCATACTTAATTTTATTACTAATTTTTACTTAGTTAATTGCCAGTTAATTAGTCCTCTAAATAAGGTAAATAGGTAGCCTTCCATGCTCTTTTTACTAACTAGATTATCTCTAAATAATATATTATTTACTCTTACGAAGATTTGGTTTATTATATTCTTCTTTAAGTACTTAATTATAAGGGTCTTTATTTAATATAGGTAGGCAATTACCCTTATAATAGCTGCGTCATGTATTAGTAATAGATTTTGTAAGAATTCTAATAGCTTGCTTGCTATTCTTGCTATATCTAAATAAGTAATATTTGCTATATAGAGTATTAATCTAACCTTCCTTTAATAGATATAAATATCCTACTTAGAGGCTTGTTCTAGATTTGGGTTAAGCTTCTTAATTTCTATAGGTATATATATTTTATAATAATTTTTAACTTTAAAGCTTATTACGATCTTATTAATATAGAAGTCCTAGTTAAGCCAAATCTTCCTATTCTCTTAGTCGCGAATAATTTAAATCCCTAGGAACTAGGTAAAGTTACCTAGGTCCTTTATCTTGTACCTTTTTATAAGATACTGCTTAAATATTTTAAGCTTAAGTAGGTCTTTCTTCCTATAGGCAGCCGTAATATTATTAATATAGAAGAAGACTATTAGCTAATTATTGTAATATAGGCAAGGCTCCTCTGCTACTAGCTTTAAGCTTTCCTTTTTTAGTATTGTAGTTAAATTACTATACTATAGTAGCGGTGATTGTTATAATCTATAGAGCGCTTATTAAAGTAGTAGGCACTTACCCTTAATTAAAAATCTATCTAAACACTTAATGTATATAACCTTATTAATCTTACTATTTATAAATATATTAACGGCGTTGCCCTACTAGCAGTCTAGGTTAAATATTGTAATAATAGCTATTAAGGCTCTAAACAATTTTGCTACTAGAGTTGCGGTATATATATCCTTATAAACTAACTTTTATAAGTTACTTCTTGCGTAAAAATAAGCCTTAAGCCTTATTATATTAGGAATTTTTTTTTAGGCTCGTTATTATGGTTTGCGGCAATTTGCTACAAACTATATAGTTATGGCAGTCGTATATAGTCCTATATATTTTGCACGTTTTATAGCAAACTGCGTAGAGCCTATGCGTTTTATAGCAACTTTATAGCAAACCGCGCGGAGCCTATACATTTTACAATAAACTGCATAAAGCCTCTACATTTTATACATTTTATACATTTTATACTCTATAATATACTTTTAAATATATTTATATTATAACTATATAAAATATAGAGCTATCTATTTAGGTATTAAGGAGGAAGCCTCTTATAAAGGCTCTAAATTATTAATTAATGGTATTTATCTACCTACCTACCTACCTGCCTATGCCTAACGCCTACCTATATATACTACCTATCTATTCCTACCTATCTATACTTACCTATCTATACCTACCTATTTATGCCTACCTATTTATGCCTACCTATCTATACCTATCTATCTATACCTACCTATCTATACCTACTTATCTATACCTACCTATCTATACCTACTTATCTATACCTACCTATCTATACCTACCTATTTATACTACCTTTAAACGGTAGTTATCTAGGGTACTTCCCTAGAAGGCCTTAATTTAATTTAATTTAGTAGCGGACTAATAATAAGGCTTTAGTTTAATTTAATTAATTAATTAAATTATTTAGTATTTACTAGCTAGGTTATTTAAACGGTTGGCAATTACCTAGCTCTAGTAATAGTTGTCTAGCTCTAATAAGAGTTATCTAGCTCTAGTAAGAGTTATCTAGCTCTAGTAATAGTTGTCTAGCTCTAATAATAGTTACCTAGCTCTAATAACGGTTATCTAGCTCTAGTAATAGTTATTTAGCTCTAATAATAGTTACCTAGCTCTAATAACGGTTATCTAGCTCTAGTAATAGTTATCTAGCTCTAATAATAGTTATCTAACTCTAGTAACGGTTGTCTAGCTCTAATAATAGTGGTCTAGCTCTAGCGATAGTAGTTTAGCTTTAGTAATGGTTATCTAGCTCTAACAATAGTGGTCTAACTATAGTAATAGTAGTTTAGCTTTAACGATGGTGGTCTAGCTTTAATAACGGTTACCTAGCTTTAACAACAGTTATCTAACTCTAGTAACGGTTATCTAGCTCTAGCGACGGTTATCTAGCTCTAGAAATAGTTGTCTAGCTCTAGCAACGGTTGTCTAGTTTTAGTAATAGTGGTTTAGTTCTAGTTCTAGTTCTAGTTGTTTAGTTATTTAGTTCTAGCAATAGCTGTCTACTAGCTACCGTTCTAGTGCCTCCCTAGGTAGTAAGGAAGGAAGGGTAAAAAATAAGGTAGCTACCTAGGTATAGAGGCTATTAGGAATATAGCGGGGACCTAATATAGAGCTTTATATAGAGCTTCGTGTAGAGCCTTAATAGAGCTTTATATAGAGTCTTGTGTAGAGTCTTGTGCAAAGCTTTATATAGAGCTTTATATAGAGCTTCGTGTAGAGCCTTAATAGAGCTTTATATAGAGTCTTGTGTAGAGTCTTGTGCAAAGCTTTATATAGAGCTTTATATAGAGCTTTGTGTAGAGCTTTATATAAAGCTTTGTGCAGAGCCTTTATATATAGAGCTTTATACAGAGCTTTACGCAGAGCCTCTATATATAGAGCTTTGTATAGAGCTTTGTGCGGAGCTTTGTGCAGAGCCTTATGCAGAGCTTTATATAGAGCCTTAGTAGAGCTTTATGCAGAGCTTTATGCAGAGCTTCGTGTAGAGCTTTATGTAGAGCTTTTGCAGAGCTTTATGCAGAGCTTTATGCAAAGCTTTATAGTATTTTTGTTGTATTTTTATTGCAGCCAAAAATTAGGGTCTGTAAAACCTGCATAAGTCGCAATTTTAGCGATTTGCATAAGTAACCTGTATATTTATAGTAAATTACAGCAAGTTACCGCAAATCGTTAAAATTGCGACTTACGCAGGTTTTGTAGACCCCAATTTTTGGCTGCAACAACGTGCCTAAAAAAAATTTCCTAATATAGATATTTATTGTTATTAGTCTTATAGGTAAATACCTAGATAATAGGTACGGTTTTAATATGGATTATTTTATTAACAACTTAGAATATTTCTTAATTTTAAAGGTCCGTATATTCCTTTTTAGCAGTAACCATAAACTCTTCCTTATATTAATATCTTTAAAGCTCCTTTTAATTCTTAGGCAGTAATAGGAGCTAATTATAGTGTAGCTTTTTATAAAATATAAGCCCTATATTAAAGGCTGATCTTTAAGCTAGAAGGCTTTAGTTATTAGTAACGTTAGTAAGAAAACCTATATAGACCTTTAATTATCCTTTAAGTCTCTTTCCTTTAACTATATTTTACTCTCCTATATTACTATTAATCTTTTTCTTTAGCTTAGCTTTATTGGTTAGAATTATAATATAGTGTAGCTTCTTTGCTAAGGTCTTTAAGGATGGTAGTAGAGGCTCTAGTAAGTTAGGTTCTAGCATCTTATCTAGGGTAGAAAGCCCTAAATCTAAGTTATCTTTAAAGCTTAAATCTTGTTACTTATTACTTTTAGTATTAGGCTCCTCTTAATTTCTACTAGAATCTACCTATTGTCTTTCTTTAGTATTAGCTTAAATCTTATCTAGAGTCTTATCGCTTTTATTAGATAATAATTCTAATTTGTTTTAGAGATTCTTTATTTAATAAATATTAATAAATTCTAATATTTAGTTAGTCCTTACTTAGAGTATATTTACAAGATCTGGCTGTAAGTTACTATAAAGTAACTACTTATTAAACTTTATATCTCTAGTTCTAATAACCTTCTTTTAACATAAAATGTAAATTTGGAAGATATTTATTAAATTATACCCTATTAGATATCCTATATAGGCCCTTAATACAAGCTTATTTAGGCATAAAATATTATATTTAAAAGGATAGGCCCTATAGCTATAGGCTTATAGGTATCCTCTATTAGGTTTTAGTAATATTATACCTATTACTAACTGGATTTTCTTAAAAGGTATTTACTACCTAAGTCTTTTACTAGGCGTCTGATTAAGTAGATAGGTAGCTACTTTATAAGCTTCTAGCATTAGCTCTTTTAGTAAATAAGCCTTCTATATAATTACCCCCCTAAATTATTCTACTAGACCGTTTTATAATTAAGTATTAGGTGCTAATCTTTTAAAAATAATTCCTTATTTAGCTGTTTAATCCTTAAATTTGTCTTTAAGAGACGTCTCTCTATTTATATGGATTATGGCTACCTTAAAGTCGTATTATTATTGTTCGTACTAACTTAATAGCACGAGTGAGTCGTATCCCGGGGCACGAAATACGTATAGTATTGTATGCTCTTTGGGATGGTGGTGACTGTCTCTTATATTAAAGCAGACTACGTGGTTTATATACTAATGCGACCTCCCCCTAATTAGTCAGTGCTTTAGGGGTACACTAGACGCGTAAGCGGGTGGTTGGTACACCAAACGCGTAAACGCGTAGTTGGTGTACTATACGCGTAAGCACGCGTTCGGTACGACAGGTGCTGTAATTATATACTAGCGGTACTTGAAAAATGAAACCACCTATATACAGCCTCCGTAATTGTTTTAATAGAACCGTAAAATACAAAAGAAATATATAGGAAATCCCTCCTAAGGTGCCTTCTAGGCTGCCTTCTAGACGGTACTTTGAGCTGGCTGTAAGTCCTGCTTAAGGTCTGTAAAGTAAACTATACGGCCTTCTAACGGGCCGTAAAGGAACCGTATAGCCTTCTAACGGGCCGTAAATAAACCATAAGTGCTCTGTTAGTCACGTTCCACCCATTCTATAACCTTTAGATTAAGCTTATTTGTGTTAATTAGGGTTTTTAGAGCTTAACACGGCTTTGCCTTAGTTATAGCGTCCGCTAGGTTATCTCCGCTGCTAATCTATTTAACCTCTGTAATCTCACGTCGTTCGTAGGCCTAATGTAAGCATATTAGGTTGACCATAAGTCTCTTCTCTTATGTTATACCTAGTTTAACTAGGCAGTCGTAAAGGGACTTTAAATTAGTGTATAAAACCAGGGGTAACTGCTCCAGTTATAGAATCTTCTGGACCGTTAATTTAATTGCGGCTGCTATATTAAATCTATAAGCTAGTGCATATAGTTCAGAAGCTAGTACACTACGGGTTACTTATTTGCACTTAATTAAAGACCAGTATAGTATATTTGCGTCCTAATTGCGGTCCATAAGTACAATTATAAAGCCAATTTGTAATAATAGGTCTTTATTATTAGTAAAGGAGGCGTCTATAAATGCCAGTAAGCTAAGGGAACTTAGGTCTAGTAGTATAAAAGTAAGTCCCCTTACTACATTGTTAATTTGCCATTGAATGCGCTTATTAAGCTGCTTAATATTTTCTTCTTGCAGATCTACTGCCTGGGCCGCAAAGGATAAGTTGTAGGCAGATTTGGGTTAGTAGACTATGGCAATATAGGCACCTCTTATACGCTATACAGCGTATTGGTCCTTTATATTTACAGTCTTATAGGTCTCTCCGCAGGAACTGGTAAGGTCCGTAGGCTTTACTATAATAAGCTTTAGGTTTTAAGCTTAGCGTTCCTAGGTTAGCTAGATTAAGTTGCCCTTTTATATAATTAAGCCTCCATTAAACTTAATTGGAGTCTACTCAGTTAACTACTCTTGTGGCTTTGCTAGGAACTTAGCTTCTTATAGTTTAGTCTCTTTAGCGTCCGCAAATATCTAGTCTGCTAAGAAGAGGGTATTATCTGTTTGGAGTCTAATAATACCAAGGCCGTTCAATGGGCTGTATAGGAGGCAGGGGTTGTAGGTTAACTATTCCATTTTAAGTTTACTAACGTGGTATTAATAGTATATCTTAAACTAATAGTTTCCGGCTTCTGGTACTCCGTAAAGAGGTTTTATAACCTATAAAATTATTCCTGGTTATAGGTTAAGCTCATAGGGTAGTTATATAAAGATATCCCTACTTAGGTAGGTATTAGACTGCATATAGGCTTATAAGATATCCCGTAAGTAAAGGGCTATAGATTTAGTTTGCTATAGTCCAGGTATAAGTACGAGTATAATCCGTTAACTAACCCGTTAAATTATAGGCAATTGTGTAAGGACTAGGTTCTTTCCCTAGTTGTTATAAGCTTATATAACAAGCCTTAATTTTTTAAAGGCTTTATTAGTACTAGGGTGCTTAATCTTGTTAACAAAGCGTAAGTTAAATATATAGACGCCTTACAGAACGTCTCTCTCTGTTATAATTATAAAGATACCCTTTTTAAGTAGTCCGTTGATCTCTTTACGCCATAAGTCCGTAAAAGGGGTTTCCTATACTAGAACTGATATATCCGCAGGCGGAGATTGCTTTACGGATATGCCTATAGAGGTTAGGTGGTTCTCCGTTACGGAATTCTTACGGGGGCGTCCTCAGCCACGCTTTATAGCAGGTTTAGTAGGTTTAGTGGGTTTCTAGGGAACCTTTAGGGTAGGCAAGGGTGCCTCTAGTTTGTCTAATTTGGCAGTTGCTTTTGGTTTGTCTAGTTTAGCAGTTGCTTCTAGTTTGTCTAGCTTAACGTTATAGGTGTTTTTAGGCCAAAAGTAGGGTTTTATGGATGTGCTTCTAAAGCTAGTTAGCCTACTAGGAAGCTATACGCAGCACGTCTTATTTTCTACAGCTAGTAGATAGTAAGGTCCATTCCAACTACCGCTTTTACGCTATATAAGGACTTCAGAGTTAAGCGGGAGGTTATATACTAAGGTCATATTAGGTCCGTTACAGTAGTATAGGGCATTATTAATAGTTTATTTAGCCCGTAATTTAGCTATTTTAGCTATTGCCTTCTATATTACAGCTGCTCGTTCCGTAATAGATAGGGTAGGGGGGCCTAGGTTACTTATTCTTAGGTAAGCTCTATAAACTAAGAGGGTGGGTACTAGTCCGTTAGGGCTAGCGGTGTTATTAACGGCTTTTATAGCCATCTGTAAAGCTAGTTCCTTTTAAATATCCTTATACTTATTTGTAATAATCTAATAAGCTCTCTATAGAGCTAGGTAAGCTCGCTTAATAAGCCTAATAGACCAATACGCCTTAACTAGAACAGCTTTTGTTAATATAGCTATGGCCATAGCATACTGCTAGAATTCCTTGCTGATAAAGTTCCTACTGGCGTTGTAGGTAATATACTTAGGAGGTCCAACATACGTGTTAATCTAATAGGTCCGTAAAATATCCTAAGTATACTTTGCGGATATATTTTGCAACTAATAGGCGGCTTAGTAGCGGGTTACCTTGTCAATTATGTATAATACTAGGCTGCCGTTAATATACATAATGTCTACGTACACTGAGTGGTTGAAGTTAAGGTCCTTATAAAGGGTAAACTTAAATTGGCCTAGGGAACGTCCGTATTTCTGGCAAAAGGAGTAGTATTTAGTTAGGTAATTAACTGCCTTCCTATTAACGTCGTTATGTCTAGAGCGTTTAAGGACTCTATATAGCTTTTTGGCTAACGGGTGGCCGAAACGGCAGTATAGACGGTGGATCTCCGTACTCATAAGGTAGCACGGGTTATAGTCAAAAGATTCCTAAATATAGGTCTGTAAAGTCTCTCCCTATATAAGAAACGGGTGTCTAAATTGTTATATAATTGGTAGGGTAATATACTTGCTTCCTAGGGCAGTTATAGGGCCGATTAAGGTATCTATAATATTGCTATAGTAAACCTATAACCTATCTATATCCGCAAGGCAAAGTAAGAAAGGGGTGTCTACTTTTACTATATAGAAGTTAACTAGGCCAATTGGGGTCTTAACTATAACTAATCCAATTAATGCAGTTAAGCCAATGCCGAATTAGACGTTTACGGCCCTAGTTTATATAGTGTTAATATCCATATTATTATTTGCGGTGGTCCTATATGCAAGGTATTATCCGTAACCTATAGTAGACTTCTTAGAGGCGCCTATATCGATCATAACACTATAGAATTCCTTGGGGGTATAGCGTTCTGTAGTAATATATGCAAATAGGTCCTACTTATAATCTATAACGTCCGTAACAGGGGTGCTTGCGGAATGGTTTTTGGGCGCAACTAAGTGTATAAAGAAATGGTCGGCTAATACGGTTGTAATATTAAAGGCTTAGCTGTCTGTAAAAGGTCCAAAAGTAGTTAGGAATATCTCTAAGGTCTTCTATTCCTAGTTGTCTAGGTTAAAGTTAATTATAAGGGCTTCTATTAACTTATTAGGGGGCTCCTCTTCTTCCTCTCCTTTATATTCTAAGATAAACTGGCTAATCCGTTTATTAAATCTCTTCTTAGACCTATTACGTTCTTCCTAGGTATGCCTTATAGACCAACATCCTTCCTTACTACACATAAAGCATTTCTGGTTTGTTTGTCTGCGGGGGTATACTTTTGTACGGGAGTTGCTATGGGGGTTACGGGTAGGACTTAGTCAGTATAGGTGCTGCTAGCAGTAACGGCGGTCCGTAAAGTAGACGTCTAAGTCTGTCTGTGGATATTAAATATCTATGGTAAAGGCTTAAGTGCTGCCTAGTGGGTTTAAGACTTCGTACGTTATAATAGAGGAGCGTAGGTTATTAATAAGGCCAGCTAAGGTGTCTGTAGGCTTATAATAGGCGTACTTGCAGGGATCTACTTCCTGGCAAGCCGTAATAAGTTTATTGTGCAGGAAGTCGTCTGTTCGAAGCTTAGTGTTAAGGCCGTGCTATAGGTGCCAGAGGTCTTTAATAAGGATTTGTAGACACTCTATAGTCAATTTTTCGGTGTTCTTGTCAATTACAGTCCGTAGCTAGGTCGCATTCCATTAGGTAAGGATATCACGCCTATATTCCGGTCCTTTAAAGTAGTTATGGGTAGCTTCGCATAGCTTATTAAAGGGGACACCAAGGGGGTTGCTCTTAAGGTTGGTGTAGTAGTAATCAAGTGCTAGGCCGCGCAGCATAGTAGAGTAGGCTTAGCTAAACTCTTATTTAGAAATATCAGCCTTCTAGCAGAGGTCCATAAAGATGGTCAGTTTAAAGTCAAAATTATTATTTTCACTACTGTACTTAGATTCGTCGGTATAGAGCTTGGCTAGGTTAGCTAGCTCCTTACCATAGGTCTTTACTTAGGTAGGTTGCGGATCTATAACTTACGGATCTATGGCTTGCGGATATATAGCTTGCGGATATATAGCTTGCGGATATATAGCTTGCGGATCTATAACTTAAATAGCAGGGGTAATTTAGTCCGTATTTTGGTTTATAGGGGTGTTATAATCTATAACTTAAGAGTAGGGTGTATTTTGGCCAATAAGGTTGAGTCTAAAGCCGCTTAGGTTTATAGAACGAATTTAGTTAAGTAGGTTAGGTATAAGGCCAGCGATTACATTAAGTTTAGAAGAAGTAAAGAGTTCCTTAATTTCTTAGAACTGGTCTAGGATTTCCTCTTTAGTCTATTCCGTTTAGTCCTTCTCGTGTATTATATTATATAAGGACTATGCAATAGTAACTCGTTTATTCCTTTTAACCCATACACCTTAGTTACGTAAAAGGGTTTATAGTTTACGGATAGTAACAGGGTTGCAGGCCTTAAAAATAGCTTCCGTAAAGTCCGCAAAGTCTTCCTGGTATTGCTCCCACAGGTCGTTATTTATAAGCTCAAAGTGTTTATATTTAAGGATTTTAAAACTAATATAGTCGTTAACGTTATTTATAGATATAACGTCGACTCCTTATCTCCACTTCTTTTAACCTTTACTAACTTGCTTGCTGATGTCTACTATACTATAGTATAGTGTGGTGCGTAGCGGGTAGTAGCAGCTTATAACAGGTGGGGGAGGTCTTATAACAGTCCGTAAAATCAATTAACGGGTCCATAATGGTTTGTAGGAGGGTAGGGGGTTTCCGCAAAAGGTCCAAAGAGGTTTAAGGTTCAAGGGGGTTAAGGATAGGGGTTCCATATAGGTCTATATTCGCGTCTATAACTTCTAGTAAACCGTACTAAGACTTAAATAAGTATATAGAGTTAGAGATAAGTCCATAATCCCTAACTTCCAACCTTCTAGCAGGTCGTACTAGGAGTCTAAACGGGTGGTTACTATCGTGTATATTACTTAGGGGGAGGTATTAAGTAATTGCTAATCTATGCGCGCTTACTAATCAGTGTTCGTACTAACTTAATAGCACAAGTAAGTTGTATCCCGGGGCACAAAATACGTATAGTATTGTATGCTCTTTGGGATGGTGGTAACTATCTCTTATATTAAAGCAGACTACGTGGTCTATATACTAATACGACCTCCCCCTAATTAGTCAGTACTTTAGGGGTGCACTAGACGCGTAAGCGGGTGGTTAATACACCAAACGCGTAAACGCGTAGTTAGTGTACCGTACGCGTAAGCACGCGTTCGGTACGACAGGTGCTGTAATTATACAATTATTTAATAGTATTGCAGTATATAATAACTTTTTAGGTAAGGGATAATTTTTTAGCTATTATATTTACCTTATTTATCTATGTTGCGTTATTAAGGAAGTATACTATATACTTATTACTATTAAATACAACTATTCTAGGTATTAAATTATGGTAGATTTTATAGAAAGGAACTATTAACAGAGTTAGTGTTTTTCTAGATATTACTTTATAAGCTTTACTTACTCCATATAATTTATATTTTACTATTATTAGGCCTTTTAGAATCGCGTCCGTTACTAACTAAGGTAGTTACTTAATTACTTCTTTTCCTATATAGCCTAATTTTTAATACTATATATAGCCTTCTACCTAATTTAGCAGAGGCTTTAATAAATACTTTACTGGTTACTTTAATAATTAAGTCGCAAATAAAGCCTCTAGTAAGTCTCTCTTTAGCTTATTATATTTAATAGTATTCTAACTATAGTAGTGGCTATAGCGGGCGTATATCTTGTTATTACTATTAAAGAAAGTGTTCTCTTTATTGTTCTAATAGATGCCTTTATTATTAAGTTTTTAGAGGTATACTAGGTTAGTGTAAAAGCCTAATATAAAGGCTGCTCCTAAGAGTTATATCTATCTCTTCCCTTTTGGGTAGTTAATTATAACTATAGCTATGCTATAGCCTACGATTTCTTCTATATATAAGCCTATGTAGATTTACTCTAACATTAGTTTAATATTGCTAATAAATCTAGCTTAATTATTAAAGATATATATATTGGTTTCTAAATTAAGAAGAATACTATTATTGTTACAGACGCTTTAAGTACGATGTTATAACTACTTGGGGAAGAGTCGCAGGAAGCTAGTTAGTTAATATAGGCACGGTCCAGGATGGATCCGATGGAACCATATAACAAGAAATGGTAAGCGAGTCACATAATGTTATACACAGTGTACAAAGTATACGCAGTGTACGCCTATGTATAACACGTATAACACGTACCTTACGTACAAGAGAGGATTTCTTAGGAGTACGGTTATATATTTAAAGGACCTTAGTCCCTACTATAGATAGTTCTCTCCTTATAGTGAATCTTAGAATATAATTAGAGTTAATCTATTAGGCTACTACTCTACTAGTTATTATTACGTTGTTAATTTATTCTTACCTATATACCTAGCCTAATAATAGGACCCACTGTAGTTCCTACTACAAGGTTCCGTTACACATTCACTACCAAGGTTACGGTATTAAACAAGATTAAATAATATGCCACCCAAAGCACCAGTTATAACAGCGTTAACGGCAGCCACAACCTTAGGGCCAGGTGATACTAGTATAGATAATAGGGATTCTTAAGTAGTTACGCAAGGTCAGTTATAGGAAATGGTTAATTACTTATAAGATAATAATAGGATACTTAAAGAACGCATTAATGGAATCAGAGTAGCAAAAATTAAACTACCTTCAATCAAACGGTTCTTAGGGGAGAAGTTAAAGCTTAAGGGGTTTCTTACGCAGATGCACTTTAAGGTAGTATAGGAAGGAGCAAAGTTAGTAATATTATTAGATTAAGTAGCCTATGCAGGATTATTCCTAACAGGGAGGGCACTTAAGTGGTTTAAACCATATCTTACGGAAGTATAGGCTAATAGCATAACAACTACTAACTAGGACGTGTGGTATATATTTACCAGTTAGAACGGGTTTATAGAACAACTAATATAGATATTTAGAGACCTAGAAGCCACAACTATAGCAGAATAAAAGCTTTAGAACTTAGTATAACGCACTTCAGTAATTAAGTATATAACACAGTTTCAAACACTAGCCATATAGGTTAAGTGGAATAATAGGGCGCTTATAGCATAGTATAAATAGGGACTTAAGGCCAAGGTCTAGGACGTAATCATCCTAATAGAAAATGCGGATGCTCTAAGAGAGTTAATAGATCAGTTAATAAAGATCAATAATAGGATTTATTAAAGGGAACAAGCTAAAAGAGGGCAAGACAGAGTTCTATAGTTATATAAAGCGCAGAGTACGCAACAATAGACATAGAGTTAAAAATTATAGAATAGCACAGAGCTAATAGACCTAAGCAGTACTAAAGAAACCTAAAGGTAGGAAAAAAAACTATAGAAACCCAGAGGTTGAGGATTAAGTAATTAAAGGACCTAGAAGCAGAGGCTAAACCAAGGATCTTAGTAGTAGAAGATATTTAGGCGGACTCTATAGCAAGAAAAATGGTTTAAAGATAGGGCTTATATAAATTATAGAAGATAAGGTTATTTTGCTAGAGACTATAGAGGTGGTTAGAGTAACTACGCGGTAAAGGGAACTAGGCTAGCAGACGGCACATACGTATAAAGGGACAACGGTGCACTGCGAGGAATAAAAGAGTGTTTAATTAACAGTTTTGTGTATTATTATAACAACATATACCAAATTTATAAGGACACTAAGTATAGCGCAAGCTATTAGCTATAGGAGCCATTGTTATTTAAGTTTAGAGGAACTAACAAACCAGCTTATAGATTGGACATTAAAAACAATAAGTTTAATATAGGTAAAGCATTTACCAATAATAAGGCAATAAAGGCAGCTTACTAGAAGCATATAGACCTTAGAGAAGTTAAAATAGAAGTAGAAACTAAGACCATTATAGAATAGGGTTTAGTAACGGATATTATAACACCATTAAATACGATTTCCATCGCTTTATAAGATAATAGGAGTAATGTTTAGAAGAAACTAAGTAAGTAGACAACTACTAGTGCTAGCTTATTACTTAATAAAGGCAAAAGGCCACAGGCTTAAGATTCTTAAGAAGAGATACAAAAAGCTTAAGATTCTTAAAACGAGATAAGACACACCCTAGGACCCACAACGGACAAAAACCGGTAGGAAAGGGCAGCGACTTAGTTTAGTAATAAATGAATAAATATAGGACGCAAGTTTATAAACTACAAGTTTGGGGAACAAATAATAACGTTAGCAATTCTAGGTAAACGTAGTGTTTAGCCTAAAGATTAAATAGTTAATACCAGGATTAAAAAGCAAGACAACTATAAAGATCCAGCTATAAGACGCAGAAAATAAGAAACTATAGATAAGTTTAGGACGAGAATTATTACATAATAAGAGCAAAAGCTAGACAAGAGGTCAGCTATACTAGGTTATATAAGGGACAGAGCACCCATATAAAGAGTTATTAATAGGCCAAGTGCAGAGACACCTAGGGCAAAATAGTTGGATAAATTAGAACAAGAAAAGGATTTAAATATCCTAACTAGGTTTAAAGAAAGACATACTAAAGGATATTATAATATAGCGATAATAAGGTACTTTCTAATAGATAGACCATACACACTAAACCAGTTGTATAGAAAGTGGTATAGGCAACAACACAACGACGAATAAGTAGATTTCTATATATAGCTAGATAAAAAAGTTGTCCAAAACTAACCCATTACGGAGAAACGTATAAGTTATATTAAGGGAGCATTAATTATAATACTAAGGAACCTAGAAGAAGGATCTAGGGACTAGAGAAGTAAGCGATAAATCTTAGTACCCGTAGTAGAGATACTAGTAGTTAAGTTAACTAGGTATAGGTTTAAACTTAAGAATAAAGATAAACTAAGAGTTAACCTAAAACATATAGCGCATTATATACTATTGTGGATAGCTTATATGGATAATATATATAATATATATAGAGCACCTAAAGACAAGAACTAAAAGTACTTAGTAAGGATATATTAGGCACCTAAGGAAAAGCGGTTTAGGAACACTAAGTATATATATAGATAGCACCCAGTAGAAGTATAAGGTTAAGGGAACTTAACACTTTAACTAGGAAGATTCCTTACGGAAAAATGCCTAGACGGATAATAGTAGTAGAAGTGCCTAGAGAACACTTATCCATAGTATATAGAGGAAAAGAAATAAACTAAGTATTGGCTAAGGTTGGATTAAGTATAAGTAGGATCTAGCAGCCAATAGTTAGGAAAAGGGGAGGCGTATAGAACCAGAGGGAACTAGTATTAAAGCCTTAGACCCTTAAAGGAATTTAAAGACAACACCTAAATTTATAAGCTAAGTAGCAAGATCAGTAGTTTAAAGTGTTAGTAGATAGTAGAGCAACTAGAAACTATATATCACTAAAAGTAGTAAAAAGGATAGAGTTACTATACAGACAGAAGAAATACCTATATCCACTTATAACAATTTTAGGAGATTAGATAGCCTATAGAGGAGGTATTATTAATCTCAAAACAGGACCTATTTAGTTAACTATTAAAGGAAGACCTATTAGAATGTCTTTTAATATCCTAGTATTAGGACAGGATAAGGCAATACTAGGAATACCTTAGTTATAGGAGTATAATTCAAAGATTAATTAGGTTATAGGTTAGGTTAATATTAAGGATACTTAATAACGCAAGGTGCGATAGTAAACCAAGTTAGTATAGTACTAAGTTGGAGCGACATATAAAGAGACTAAGTGAGGCTTAAGTTATATACTAAAGAGATACCACAAGTATGGTAAAAAGTTATAGTCACTAGAAAGTAAAAAGCTGTTAAAGTATATAGCATAGGACTATAAGATAGAATTAGAAGAGGGAATAAGTCCAAAGTTCTTTTTAATCTATAAGCTTACTAAAATGGAGTTAGTAGCACTTAAGGAGTTTATCCAGAAAAACTTATACAAGGGATACATCAGACCGTTATAGTTATTAATAGGATATCCAGTACTATTTATCCTAAAGAAAAATAGAAAACTTAGAATGTGTATAAACTATAGACAGTTAAACAGTATTACTAGGAAGAATAGGTATCCTTTACCCTTAATTAGCAAAATCCAAGACAGGATAGGCAATGCAAAGATCTTTACGAAGATAGATCTAAGGTGGGTATACCATTAGATTAGGATTAAGGAAGGCAACAAATAGAAGGCAGCCTTTAGGTCAAAGGAAGGACTATATAAGCCATTAGTTATGCAATTTGGGCTTATAAACGCACCAGTAACATTCCAGAAGTAAATTAATAGTGTATTAGGAGAACACCTAGATAAATTTATTATGGTATACCTTAACAATATTATTATCTACTTAGAAAGTAAGGAAGAACATAGAGAACACATTAAGTGGGTCTTAAAGAGACTACAAGAAGAATAGATACTAGTAATAATTAAAAAATGCGAGTTCTTTACTAGGAAGACCAATTTTGTTAGATTTATTATTAAACTAAGCTAACTTAGTATAAATCCAAAAAAGATTAAGGCTATAGTAAATTAGTAGGAACTAGAGAACGTTACGCAGTTAAAATCGTTTTTAGGGTTTTACAATTATTATAGAAGGTTTATAGCGCAATAGTTAAAGAACATTAAGCCATTTATATGGTTAACAAAGAAACAAAAACCATAGGTATAGAAAAAGGAGCAATAAAAACTATTTAAGAGAGTTAAAGGGTTGTTTACCTAGGAGCCAGTTCTTAAGATCTATTAACTAGGTCTAAAGACGGTTATAAAAACAGATACATTAAACTTTACACTAGGGGCATACTTTATATAGAAATATTAAGATGAATAGCACCTAGTGGCATACTATAGTTAAAAGATGACACCACCAGAGTTAAACTACGACATCTATAATAAGGAGTTGTTAGGTATAGTTACAGTACTTAAGAAATAGAGAGCATTCTTACAAGGTATAAAGAAACCATTTATGGTTAAAACGGACTATAAAAACCTTACAGGATTCCTAATAACGAAGAAACTCAACCAAAGACAGGTTAGATAGGCGGAAATGCTTATAGAATACTATTTTAAAATTTAGTATACCAAGGGTATAGATAATATACGAGCAGACGCTCTAAGTAGAAGGGCTAAACTATAAAGTGATAAAAAGCTATTGGGAGCTTTATTACGAAAGGATTAAGATAGATTAATTAGGTATAATTATCTGAAGATTATAGTAACCAAAGAAAGTTAGATCTATAAATCACTAGAGAGTAATTGGATATAGAAAATCCAAGAAGCATAGATAGAGGATCCAGACTTAGAGTAATATAAAAACAGAGAAGTAATATATATACCTAAGTCTATTACAGGAGAATTTATTAAGGAATTCTATAAGGGAATAATATAAGAACATAACGGAGCTATAGGCTTAGTGTTAAGACTTTAGAAGGAGTATATTATTTAAGGAATCTGGGGACTAGCAAGATAAGTTATAAGGAAATATCTAGATTGCTAAAGGAATAAACCAACAAGGCATAAGTTATATAGAGGGCTACAACCTATTAAAGTACTAGGAAGACTATAGGAAGTTATATTATAGGACTTTATTGTTAAGTTACTAAAGTTAAGAGATCCTATTACAGGACAAGATTATAACGTGATTTTAGTAATAGTAGATAAGCTAATAAAGTAGGCATACTTTATAGCGTGTACTAAAGAGATATTAGTAGAAGATGTCGCTAGAATCTATATAAAGGAAGTATTTGCAAGATATAGAGCATTAGATAAGATTATATTAGACAGAGATCTAAGATTTATAGTAGTATTTTAGGAAGTGTTTCTAGCAGAATAAGGAGTTCGCGTAGTAACGTCTATAGCGTATTATCCGCAGACAGACGGATAAACAGAAAGACTAAACTAGATACTAAAACAGTATCTAAGGCACTATATTAATTACGCATAGAATAATTAGGTATTGTTATTACTAGTTATATAGTTTGCATACAATGTAATACTATAAGAAGGAATGGGAACATTACCATTTAAGGCAAATTACGGATATAAACCAAGAATATCATTATCGCCATAGCAAGTAAAAAAGACGAGTAGCACAGCTAAATAAAGAATAGAGACGTTAATAAATCTTTATAAAGACCTTAAGGAAACAGCTAAACTAGTATAAGAATAAATAAAAAGGTACTATAACGCTAAGAGATCTAAGGGACCAGATCTTAAGGAGGGAGATAAAGTATGGCTACTATACAAAAATTTTAAGAGTTAATAACTAAGTAAGAAATTGGACTATGTTAGACTAGGACCTTTTAAAGTTAAGTAAAGAATTTTATTAGTTATATATAAGTTAAACTTACTAGCTAAAATAAAAATCTACCCTATATAATATATCGCAATACTAGAGCCAGTATACGGGAATATTAAGCCACTAGTCTATAAGGCAGATATATATAAAGGACAAGAGGAAGACAAATAGTAAGTTTTAAAGAGTATTAGTTATAAGGACGTAGAGGACAAAATATAGTATAAAGTAAAGTGGATAGGCTATAGTAAGACTACCTAGAAACTACTAAGCAACCTAAAAAACGCTATAGGAAAGGTATAGAAGTATTAAAAGAAAGTAGGTTAGGCAATATTAATAAAAAAGGATCGCTAAAAAATAAGTTACCTAAAGGGGACCTAAGAGGAGCAATTGCCAAGCTACTTAAAGTTATTTCCCTTATAGGAGGAGAGCTAGTCCTTTTATTACCTAGCTTATTAAGACCCTATTAAACTAGTTTCTACTCCTTAAAACAAACCTTCTTATAAACCTTCTTAAGATGGGTTAACTGAGCGAACGCAACCTACTAAGACTTAAAGGAGCGACATTAAGCCTTAAGGGCCCAAGCAGTCTCTTTAGCAGAACGGTAGAGTTTAGCGCGTATGGCGGCCAACTTAGACTTAAGCTTTATAGCAGTAGATTAAATATAAGACCCTATAATAAGTTACTTAGGGAACTAAAAGACTGTTAAGAGTTATAGAATGTGTATACTTAGCGTTAGAAATAGAGCGAACATTATAGAACAATTAAATATTTGCTTTAGTGCACTCTAAGCAAAACAAGGGTTGTTAAGATAAGGGACTCGCTATTATAATACATACTAACCCCGCTTTCGCATAATAAGAATATGGAGATAATATTATCTTACTAAGTAATAGTATAGCAGCCACGGTATAAGCATAATATTGCGCTTATAAAGAAGAAGAAGCTTTAGGTATAATAAGTAAGAATATTAACCAAACTAATTAAACGGACATTATACCTCTAGTAGACAACTTGGAGATATTAGGAATCTTTAAGGACAAAGATAAAAAGGAGGGAGATAATATTATAGACGCTTTAAGTATAATGTTATAACTACTTAGGGAAGAGTTATAGGAAGCTAGTTAGTTAATATAGGCATAGTCTAGGATAGATCTGGTGGAACTATATAATAAGGAATAGTAAGCGAGTTATATAATGTTATACACAGTATATAAAGTATACGTAGTGTATACCTATGTATAATATGTATAACACGTACCTTATGTATAAGAGAGGATTTCTTAGGAGTATAGTTATGTATTTAAAGGACCTTAGTCCCTACCGTAGATAGTTCTCTCCTTGTAGTGAATCTTAGAATACAATTGGAGTTAATTTATTAGGCCACTACTCCACCAGTTGTTATTACGTTGTTAATTTGTTCTTACCTACATACCTAGCCTAATAATAGGACCTACTGTAGTTCCTGCTATAAGGTTCCGTTACAATTATAAAGCTTATCGTTAAAAGCTATATTATAGGTTCCTTTCTAATAAACCACAAAGGTTCCTTTAGGGTCTTAAGAGCTCTACTTATTACCATGCTTTAACTATTTATTGACTTAATTATCCTTTTTAATTTGCTTAATACAAGCTTTAATTTCTAGTGTTGTATTAATAACCTTCTTATCCACCTTCTTCTAAATTTTGTTACTTAGTTTAAACTATAATAGGCGAGGAATTAACTTTATAATATACCAGTATTTATTAAAGTAGTAACGCTTTCCATATAGGCACTCTGGCAGTAGTTACCTTTTTTTCTTTTACTTATCTGCTAACAATTTAGGCTTTAATTTAGGCTTTAAATTTAGTAACTTGCTTAACTCTATAAGGGCGCAAAGAGGCTTTAAGGAAGATTTAAAGGAATAATATAAATTCTATCTAAATCTAAGGGTATATTGCTCTTGCTAAGTACAAGACATTACATAAAGAAGAGAAAGGAATATAGGAAACTTATAACTAAATATTTAGGGTCTTAGCAGCAGACGCTTAGGCATAAGCCTACGCGGATTTTAATAGGTTTTAACTAAATTCTATTACATTAGTGGAATTTAGTAGAATTTGATTAAAAGTGGAACTTAGTAGAATTTAATCAAGTTAGCAGAATCTAGTAGAATTTAATTAACTTGGCAGAATTTATCTGTTGAGTGTTTTACTAAGACATTCTTACTATAACTGGGCTAGTCCCATTATAGTACCCCCTTCTTTAGCCAAAGGTCTAAAATAATTTAATTTAGTTAAGAATTTATAACTTATCGCCTTATAAGCGTTATAATATAGTTTAAGTTCTTTTTAATTTTAAGTTTCCTACTATTGTATTTTATGTCTTTATATTAGGTAGCAGTTGTTTGCCTTTATATTATGTCTATCTAGCTAAAGTAGGCCGCAAAGGATAGTCCTTATAGAATTCTTTTATTAAGGAAGGCGTATTAGCCTTAATCTAGTTATAGGTTTCCTAGGTTTGTATTTTATATCCTTTTTACTTAATAAAAAGTTTAAATTATTTAGATTATGTTTTCTATTATATATTATTAATTAAATTAACAAAGTAAGAACTGTTACCGTTGTTAATAATTATAGAATGTAGTAGTAGAATTTTATAAGTTATAGGATTATCTCTTAAAGGTCACAGTAAGCTTATATAAACCGTTAGGTATATTTTTATCTTAGTTAGTAGTTTAAACTTATAGGCGTATAGGCTTAGTTTCTTCTTAATTTAGTACGGGCCTATAAACTTCTAATTAAGTTTCTTTAAGGGCCGTTAAGTTTATAGGTTTTATATATTTAGGTAAACTATATTACCTTCCTTAATGTAACGGGACTAGCCTAGTTATAGTAGGAATGTCTCGGTGAAACACTTAACAGATAAATTCTGACGCTTTAATTAAATTCTGCTAAATTCTGCCAAGTTAATTAAATTCTGCCAAATTCTGCCAACTTAATTAAATTCCACCAAATTCTACTAATGTAATGGAATTTGGTCGAAACCTATTAAAATCCGCGTGGGCTTATGCCTACGCGTCTGCTGCCAAGACCTTGAATATTTAGTTACAAGTTTCCTATATTCCTTTCTCTTCCTTACGCAACGTCTTGTACTCTGCAAGAGCTATATACCCTTAGATTTAGATAGAATTTATATTATTTCTTTAAATCTTCCCCAAAGCCTCTTTACGCCCTTATATTACGTTACGTTAAAACAACTACTATTAAAATGGTAAACGAACCCAAATCCGCTTTAATAACCATAAGTATTATAACCCTAGTTAGGGAACAGTTAACCATAATGCAACAGTTCTTTATGGACGCCTTAGCTTAGTAGCGGGCTGCACTAGAAGCCTAGCATTAGTAATTAATAGAAGCACTCCGCGAAGAACTTTGCAATATTAAGGCACTTACGTTAGTGACCCTAACAATAATACCTATAAATAAGATTAAAATAATTATATCTAAACCTGGCCCCTTAAACGCGAACTCTAAACTAGTAATAGTAACTTAACCTATAGCTGTAATAAATTTAATACCTGCTATAAAATCCGAAAAGCTCCCTAATCCTCTAATGTTTAATAGAAATTAAAATAACCAACGTCCCTTTATAATTAAGCTCTATCTTAAACTTTTAATAAACTATAACTAATACCCTACTAAAGCTAGTAAGGTTAGCTATGGAATGTCTTATTTAAGTAAAGACGCTATACGTACTATAGATCCATTCTTCTATAACAGTACCTTTATTAATTTTAAAATCTTTATCTCTTTGCTAAAACGAATGTATAATAACGCTAGCTATAAATATACAGCTGTTACTAAACTTAAAAACTTATAATAACAAAACCAAGACTTTACTAGCTTCTTTTTGGAATTTTTAGGCCTTATTAGCAAACTAGATTAGAATAAAGCTGCTAGAGTTACTACCCTTTAACAAGCTATCTTAGATAAGATTAAAGCCTAGCTAGTAGGTAGAGAACTGCCAAAAAACCTATTTAAATTTGCTATAATATGTTAACAAATTAATAAGGACCTTTAATATAACAAATAGACTTATTCCCTAAAGTTAACTACACCTCATATTTAAAATTCTATAAAACTGGTATATACCCTAAATTGCGATCCGTCTCTAAAACCCAAAAGCCCTATATACAACCCTATAGACCTTAATGCTGCTTAATCCTATACACCCTTAGGAACCAATAAATAAAGAACCTAAGCCATAAATAGAGAATGCTTTAGATGCGGTAAAAAAGGATATATTTAAAAGCATTACCAAACTTACCCTTTTAAAAAGGTCCGCCGTAGTTCCTCTTAATCCTTAAGTTGTACTTATTCCTTAAATCATACTCGCTCTATAAATTATATTTAGTCGCCATAAAGTATCTTGCCTTTAGTTAACTCGGAAAACAAATTATCCTAAGGCTAAATCGCGCCTTAGGATAAAAAGTGGAAGAGTATAAGTGTCTAGGCTCTTCCAGCGCTAATATACGGCACAACTCCCTTAATATACTTGGTAAAATTTAAATACTTAAAAAATGGAAGAAGGTATAAATCCTAATAGACAGCGGAGCTACCAGTATAGGCTTTATTAATATAAACTATACAAAAACTTAACACCTAAAATTAAAGAAACTTAATAAACCCTAAAGCCTATAAGGCTTTAACGGCAAACCCTTAATATATAGCGAAATAACGCACTACGCCCTAGTAAAAATAAGGATGGGTAAATACCTTAAATATATTTCCCTATTTATAATACCTTTAAAGTAATATAAAGTTATACTTAAATATAGATGGCTAAAGCAACACAACCCCTTAATTAGTTAGGTTAAAGAAACGCTAAAGTTCTATATAACTTACTGCTAAAGTTATTGCTTAAAAAACCATGTGCCCTATAAATATGTACATAACTATTCAAATTTAATATAATATAAATTACCCTTGCCATAAACCTTAAAATAAGACGATAAAGCCATAACTGCCGATTATAGCAAAGAATATAAAGATATTTTATTAAAACCTCTTAAAATTTATATAATATAGGCCGCACCTTTTATTTTATTAGCAAAAAGACAAGATTATAAAATCTTTACTATAACTATAAAAGACATTAAGAAAGCACTAGAACCAAAATAGTATATTAATTTTTAACCTTTTATACCTAAAGAGTACCACAATTTAATTAACAAGTTTGAAAAACAATTTATAGACTAACTAGCCCCGCACTAAGATAAGCACGATTTTAAAATTAAACTTAAGCCTAGCATAACACTAAAGTTCGGTCTACTATACGGTATATTATAAGAAGAACTGCTTATAATACAATAATACCTTAACAAGTATTTAGAAAAAGAATTTATTTGCCCTAGTTAACCTCCATTCGCCTTACCTATACTATTCGTTAAAAAGCTAGGAGGAGGCTTAAGATTCTATGTTAATTATTAAGCTTAATAACCAATTTATAATATTTTCTAAAAAGGAGCTCTTGCTGTACCTGGCCCAAAAAGACTAAAACCAACCAAAAGAACCCTAAAAAACACCTAGAGAATCCCCCTAAGATATATGCATCGCAGCGAAGTCACACGTTAAACGACGGCGGTTTATACTTACGTGCGACCGCTAGAACCACGCCTAGCAACGGCCCTCTGTAATAAAGATGGGCGAATACCACACTATAAAGCGGAAATACCTCCATTAAGAAGGCATCTAATAAAATATAAAGCCTATTAGACGCGTCTAGTATTTAGGATTGTGGGGAAGTAACTATTAGCCATAACAAACTAACGCAGCTAGTAGAATAGCTCCGCCAGTCTAGCGAACCTTAGGCGCCCCTCTAGCAAACCCTTAATTAAATCCTCTAATGGCTAAGTAAAATTAAAAATAAATAGAACCCCCCCTTACCGGCGAACCGCACCTAGGCCGCTATAGCTGTGCTTTTACAGCATAAGGAACCTATCCCCCTTAAGATAATAACTAGGCATATAATTATAATATAACTAAACATAGAAAAAGTAGAGGGGCTTAGGGGATAATTAGAAATAGAAGTCCTTATAGAGATTTATAAAGAGGTCTATAACGCTGTTGTAGTCCAACACCTTAGGAGTAGAGATATTAGAGTTACCCTAAAAGATTAATAGGTAAAGGAACGAGCCGTAAGGGCAGGGGATAGGCTAGGAGAACGTATTAGCATAAAAGTACTCCGCGAGGATTACCTAGTTAAAGTCCTAGCGGTTCCTATAAGCCTTAGGGTAGAAAAGGGACGCCAGGCGGATAATATAGTAATTATATAGGAAATAGTAAGATAAACGGAACGCCTTATACTAGGACTTAAGATTACCCAAATCTAATAGCTTTAATAGGAAAATATAAACTAAGTATATAATAAGAACAATAAGAGGACATAAGGGTCGTTAGAGACTTATTAGGGAGACATCAGTTGAACGCATAGCTCCCTTATTATTAGTACACTTATACTAGGAATGCAAAAACTCCTTATTTAAAAAGGAATAATTATAAATGGCCTTATATACAACATAAGGCTCTATAACTATAGACTACGCCTTAAATAATACTATCGCTGCGTATAATAGGGATATATCTAATCCACATACGCAGTATAGGTGTGCTGCGGCTACTATATAGGCCCCCATAATATAAGACACTGCTTAAATTAAGACTAAATAAAATACGTAAACTGCCACTAAAGCATATATAAGGCGTAGGAGAGAGAAGACTGTATTAAATACAGGAGACGGAAGGCAAGGGCTTAACAGCTACGGGAATAACTACACGCTAGGTTACATAAATGGAAACAATAGGCAATAAGCTAGGGGGACGCAGGTGCCTTCCTAGCGTTTCCTACCTTTAATACTAGGGGGCTAGGCTAGCCATCCCAAGCCTTAACGGGCCAGAAGCGACGCCGCGCGATATCACCAGACTAAATAGGGATATAAGGGTTACAGGGGACACAAGGGAGAGGACGCCCTATAGGAAGACCCCTATAGACAGCTATAGTGAGCTTAAGACCAGGATAATTAAGAATTAGACTTAATGCGGTAAATATAATATTCGCAGCCAACCCATAAAGGGCATATAGCTAACTAGTAAGATTAGGGGAAGAACTAGAGACAATAACAGATTTAGATATAGAAGCGCTAGTAGGTACACAAGACATGGGAATAGAAAGCTCTATATAAAATAAGTAGCAACTAGAGTGTAGACATAAGAGATAAAAGTTCTAAAAATCCTAGAGAAAGTAGAAATAGAAGAAGTAAGAATTAAAGGAGAGACGAAGGACCCCTACTAGGGGTCCGCCACCTATCCATTATATAGTATAACTGCGGCAATATAAACTACCGTCTTGCAAGGCCTCTACTAGATGGTCTAAACTGTGACGGTTCGTCTATATAGCTACCATCGAGGCGTCGTCGGTCACGGATCAACGTTGCCCCAACGTTGCCCCGACGACCGAATATGTACATAGTCGTCTACCGCGCCCCTTTCTTCGAGCCCTTACCTTAGTCTATTCATAATATAGCCCCTTATTGTTGCTTGATCTATCGGATTGCTCCCACGGAAAGCTAGCCGTGATATTAGACTAAGGTCAACCCCAATTGGCCTATAGAGGTGACATAATACTAGGTCCAACGGTCAAACGCATAGCCAGTTCTACTACTATGACTATAGACTAACCAACCCACTAAGCCCTGCTTGAGGCAGGCAATTGCGACAGCAGATTGAGCAGCTAAAAGAAGAAACTGCGGCAATTAGATTAAAAGGATCACCCTAATTATAATCTTAGTGGCAAGAGTTGCCTAAGAAAGCAAAAGAGACACTATGGCAAAAAGGAGCGCGTTAAGGCCTAGCGCGCTAGAGATAGCTACCGACCCAACGCTGGCAGCACGTGAGGAACCCATAGACGCGTCACTTAAGCCGCCGGAGCTCCAACCGTACTATGGCGAGACAGAGCTTTTAGACGATATAAAGAGCAAATAGGACCGCCTTATAACACAGTTAGAAGATGACGAGAACCCTATATACTTTAAGATGGAGACTAAGAGGGAGTTCACAGCCGTAACTACCTAGAGCCTAGCCGAGATACCTATAACTAAACTTATAGAGGAGCTGAGGCTCCAGGGAATATAAAGGAAGGCGTTGGAACAGCAGGTCGCTATACTATAGCATCTCGCAAATAACCACGCGCACAAGGCCCTAGATAGAAAAGAGGAGGCTAAGGCAAAGATAGCGGAGCTTAAGGAGCACCTAGATAATAGGACAGACGAGCTCCGCAAGGCCAATCGGAAGATATTAAGGATGGGCCGTAAGGTTACTATATAAGCCCCAGATTAGGAAGACAGCGAGCAAGGAAGCACACCGTCACGGACAATACGAGAAGGGATACTACTCTCTCAGATAAGCAGTGTTACGGGTTTAGGACGCATAGTAAAGTTTCTAGACCTACCTACGCTAACAGATAGGAAAGAGCCTACCTATCGCGCCTAAAGCGGCTATATACAAAATAAGCTTTAATCTAATGCAGACTAGTTCTATCGAGACAACCTAGATCAGGAAGAGGATGCAAAAGTAGCGTATATTAAGACACGTGTAGGAGGCAAAGCTTATAACTACCTCTTACCCTACCTAGAAGTAGAGCGCGATACGGAACGCAACCCTACTAGTAAAGAAGTACTTGAGTTCCTAGAGAACGTCTTTAAGGACCTGGATTGCCGCATTAAGGCCTAGCAGGAGCTTAAAAGCCTTAAGATGCCGTACCTAGGAGACTTCAACGATTTCTAATCTAACTTTATACGGCTAGCAAATATCTCAAGGATGCCACAAGATCAGTGGAAAGAGGAGCTTTATAATAAGCTTTATAACAGCCTACGCGTCTAAATGGAAGTTAAGGTGGCAGACAAAGACTATAGCTTTTAGGCCTATTACAAGACTGCCTAATAGTACGCCCAAGGTCTAAAGCAGACAGGCAAGGAACAAAGTAACTGCAGAGCAGCCTAGGCTAGTAAGAGAGCTTCCACTAGGGGCGCTGAAGAGACTAAAGGTCCCCCCTCTTCCCAGCAGCCTCTAACTCTAGCACCAGCCGCAAAAGCGCCAGTTACCTACTTTAACTGTGGCAAGCAAGGGCACTACTCTAATAACTATACAGCGCCAAAGAAGATGGAAGCTAAAGCAATCAACCAAAGTAAAGAATACGAGATAGTCACTAACTTAGCGGAGTCGGAAAACAAGCAGCTTTAAGAGAAGTCTCCTACCTAGAGCAGATTGGAGCAATTAACACAGCGCCTATATAGCTAAAGAAGATCTTAGGAGGCGAAGCCCTTACGATACTATATAGGATCGCGCTAGGTGGCGTAGCTCTTAATATAGTAAGCCTGCTTGACTCTAGCGCGGGCGGAGAAGCCTTTATATACCATAAGCTACGGCCAATTATTAAGCAACAACTGCAACCAAAGTTCTACAGGATTAAGGGATGAGGAGTTGCTGTATCTAGCTATAATAATTAGCAGACAGATATAATTAGATAGCTCTTTAGGGCTAACCTAGTTATAGATAGCTAACAAGTCCCCACATGGTTCCTATTCTGTAATATAGGCCGCTACAATCTTCTTATTGGTTGTAGGTGGTTTAAGAAGACTGGGGCCCTTATTAATTGCAAGTGCTAAGCCTTAGTATAGCGAACTAAGAGGAACTACTATAGTAGGCAGGATGTAATTATACTAAGAAAGGAGCTCCTACCCCTGCTAATTAACAAGGATTACTAGAGAGACGCAGATTAAAGAGACGCACTGCTAGATTAAGAGTCTAAGTCTATCCCCTAACGTATCCTTAAACGTATAGTCGCAATTAGTAAACTTTAAGAGAAGAAGTCCTCTACTAAAATTAAGCTAGAGGGATAGGCTAAGCTAAAGCAAGCCAAGCGGACTTTATACAACTATAGGCATACTTGGAAGATCAATACCCAAGATATAATTAGGAAAATGGAAGACCAGCTCTACCCTAGGCTAGCTTTACCGTTAAAGCCAAGAGCAAGGAGGCCTTTATCTGCTAGGGAGTTTAGAGTAGTAGATATTGCGCTACTTAAGGTGAGGAACTTCCTATAAGGAGCGAAGCGTAAGGATGTAGTAATTGGATGTACTAGCCTCTATGAGATAGACCAACTAATGGAGGATAAGAAGGGACAGGACGCGCTACTAGACAATAAGGAAGAACTCCGCCAGCTTATCTACAAAAAGCTACCACAGCCCTATTAAGAGTATACTGACGGTTTCTTAAAAGCTACCTCCAATATGCTACCACCGCATTGCAAGGGGGTGGACTATGATATTGTTCTTAAAAGCAGCAGCAGAGAACTAGCCCCTAGCCCACTATATAATATGTTATTAGAACAGCTAGAGCTAGTTAAGGCCTACCTACAGGAGCACCTATAGAAGGGGTTTATTATACCAAGCAATGCACCCTTTATAGCTCTAGTCCTATTTGCTAAGAAGCTAGGAGGGGGGTGGCAATTCTGCGTTAACTTTTAAAAGCTTAATGCAATTACTAAGAAGGACCGCTACCCGCTACCATTAATTAAGGAGACGTTGACTAGGCTATTAAGAGCTAAGATCTTTACCAAGCTAGACATTCGGTAGGCCTTCTACCATATACGGCTAAAGGAAGAGGTAGAGGAGTTAACCACCTTCCGTACAAGATACGGATTATACAAGTACCGTGTCGTACCCTTCGGACTATATAACGGCCCTATGTCCTTCCAGAGATTTATTAATAATGTCCTTTTTAACTACCTAGACGATTTCTATATAGCCTATATAGACGACATCCTAATCTACTTGGATGACCCGCTAGAGCACAAGGTCCATGTTAAGAAGGTCCTATAGAAGCTTTAAGAGGCAGGCTTACAAGCGGATATTAAGAAGAGCAAGTTTAATGTTACTAAGACAAAGTTCCTAGGCTTTATTATTGGTACTAATGGGGTCACTATAGACACCAACAAGCTATCTATAATTAAGGATTGGGAACCCCCTACCTCTATAAAAGGGGTATAATCCTTCCTAGGATTCTGTAACTTCTACTAGGCCTTTTTAAAGGATTACAGCCGAGTTGCACGACCGCTTAGTAAGCTTATAAAGAAGGGAGTATGGCACCCGCTAGGGGAGGAAGAGCTTAAAGCCTTTAAGTAAGTTAAGGCCCTTATGCTATCTAGCAGCGTAATTAAGCACTACTTACCGTTCTGAGATACCTGTATGGAGACGGACGCGAGTGACGGAGTAGTAGCTAGGGTGCTAAACTAGCTGTAAGACGATGGGACCTGGAAGCTAATAGCCTTCTTCTTAAAGACAATGTCCCCTATAGAGATGCGGTACGAGATCCACAATAAGGAGATGCTAGCGGTAATAAGAGGCCTATAGGAATGGCGAGGTCACCTTGTCGGCCTCTAATATACACCCTTTATAGTAATTACAGATTATTAAGCCCTTAAGTACTTTACAACCAAGAGGCTGCTAAGTCTATAGCAAGCCCGCTAGGCAGACCTACTAGCTGATTTCCATATACAGATTATATATAGGCTAGGCACGGCAAATATAGTGGCTAATACCCTATTACGAAAGCAAGAGGACCTAAAGACGCAGAAAGAAAAGGATATAGCCATACGCACCATGTACCTAATTAACCCCGCCCTTATAATTGCTATACTAGAGTTAACCTCTAAGGACCCCCCAACTGTAGCAAATTATAAATGGGAACCGTATAAGCTGGTTAACTAAATCCTCCAGGTCAATCAAACTAGCGAGTCGCTAGTAGGGCTACGTTAGCTAGCCGAGCAAGACCAAAAGGGCTGGAAACTCCAAGGAGGACTACTAACCCGCTTTGGCAAGCTAATGGTCCCTAATACTAACTACCTCCGTACCTACCTTATTGTAGAGGTATACTCCTACTAGGTAACTGCTTACCCAGGCAAGACGAAGACTAGGAAACTTGTGGCAGACTAATACTATTGGCCAGGGCTACCCTTAGACTGCGATACCTATGTAAGAAACTGTAGGACCTGCAAGAGGACCTATATACCCTATGATAAAACCCCAGGCCTGCTACACCCCCTACCAATTGGTAAACGCTGCTGGCAGTATGTCTCTTTTAATTTTAAGTCCTTCCTAACAGATAAAAAGGGCTTTAACAATATCTTTATGGTTATTAATTAACTAGGCAAGAGAGCCTTCTTACTACCCTACTATAAAACTGCTACTATAGCTGACGCAGCAAACCTGTACTACCAACACGTCTGGCGCATATATGGCCTTCTAGAGACAGTTATATTAGATTAAGGACCCCAATTTATCTCAGCCTTTACAGACAAGCTATGTAAACTAACCGGTATTAAGTAAAAGCTCTCTATATCTAGTCACCCGCAAACTGATAGTAATACAGAAGTACTAAACCAGTATATTAACCAACGCTTAAGGCCCTTTATTAACCACTATTAGGATAATTAGTTAGAGCTCCTCCCCTATATAGACTTCGCACAAGCAATCTTACCGCACAAGTCTACTAGCTTTACACTATATAAGCTAGAGCTAGGATTTAAGCCAAGGCTCCACTTTAACTGGGAGGAACGTACACGAGCAGCCTTAACGCCTCGTGAGAAGCTAACACAACAAGAAGCTTAAGTTTTTGTATATAGGACCTGGGACGCAGTCAAATAGGCAAGAGACAATCTGGCTAAGGCCTAAGAGCGGCAGACAAGGCAAGCTAATAGGCACCGTTGCGAACCAGACTTTGGAATAGGTGATTAAGTATACGTTACCAGGAAGGGCTGGGCTACTGACTGACTAAGTACCAAGCTAGATAGACAGCTTGTAGGGTCCTATAAGATTCTAGGCATAAAAGGACACTTATATATCATCGACCTACCCCTAAATATAAAGATGTTAAACGTCTTCCATACCGATCGACTGTAAAAGGACCTAGATAACCCCCTACTGGGCCAGAATAGGGAGCCAGAGGAGCTAATCCTAATTAATGGCAAGCCGGAGTACGAGATTAATAAGATCCTTGCTAGTAGAACCTACTACGGAAGGCTACAGTATAAGGTTAACTGGGTAGGCCACGACCCGGACAACACCTGGTATAACGCAGACGGCTTTATTGGCGCCCCCTATAAGATTAAGGCGTTCCACGACGAGAGACCCCATGATGCTGGACCACCCGTATGGCTAATGCAATGGCTAGAGGCGTATCACAAGGACGTAGATCTAGAGCCCTTAGAGGAAGATAATAAAGCAGAGAAGGACGGAAGGGCAAGACGGACAAGGAGAGCCTAACTACGAGGATTGAGGGCGATCCTCCTGGCTTAAAGGGGGGTGATGTGACGGTTCGTCTATATAGCTACCATCAAGGCGTCGTCGGTCACGGATTAATGTTGCCCCAATGTTGCCCCGACGACCGAACATGTATATAGTCGTCTACCGCGCCCCTTTCTTCGAGCCCTTACCTTAGTCTATTCATAATATAGCCCCTTATTGTTGCTTGATCTATCGGATTGCTCCCACGGAAAGCTAGCCGTGACATAAACCTAGAGAAATACTATATTCTTACTATATAAGAGCCGTATTACGGTACCTACACATAATTAACATACTGCCCCTAAGGATTCTAGCTCCTATATAAACCAAAAGCAGCTACACGTGTGTACTTTATAATTAGTAAGGCTATTAGCCTATCCTCGTGGTTATAGCAGGTAGTTAACTTAAACATTGCAGTTATAACAATTTAGACATATAGGGGACTGGTATAAATTATTAATGTATATAACCCTAGGGTTAAAGGGGTCCTATAAACAAAGAACATTATATTAGTAATAAACTTACTAGAAACCAAAGGCATGGAGTCTATCCTATTAGGAGATATAAACCTCTACCACCCGCGGTAGGGGGGCATCTATATTGCTGCTAAACGACAGGCAGAGTAGATACCTCTTTAATAAACTCATGATACCACTTTTGTAGAGGTGTTTGGAAGACCCAAATAGGCTTTTTTCCAGAGCCACGTTCGTAAGAACATTTATTAGAAAACTTGACTTTTCTCTAAGGGAATCCTTTGTACTTCCGAGCCCAGCAAAGCCTTAATTGAGCCACCACTGGCGTTAGCTTTGGTCTCTTCCTTGCGCGCCAGTTCGTAATATGGTATTTTTTAAGGAGACGGTATAAAGTTTTATAGTTAACGGTGACACCTGCGACTTGGCACTTGAGAGCCGCGTAGTCAATTTAAGGATTTCTGCGTATAATTTAAATAAGTAGGCGCTTCTGGTGTTGAGTAAGCTTTTCGGGCTGTCCGGGCCTTAGTAGGGATTTGAGCGTATAGTAGTTTTTCCATTGATTAATTGTATCGTAAACAGTTGACCGATTTACGCGATACTCTGCGGCGATTTCGAGCTTTAATACTCCAGCCTCCGACTAAGCAATAATTCTAGCTCTTGTGACCTCTGAAAGCTCAGCTCCAGGCCTTCTATTTCCACTAATTTGGGTGCCAAACGAGCGTTGCATTGTGGTGTGGTAAGCTCGCAATCTTTAGGTTGGAATTTTGACGATCGCGATTTTGTGTTCGTGTCGGGAAACCAATGTCTTGGCATTGTATACTTCTACAGCCTTTTAGGTAGGAAGATTTGTAACCGACTATGGTACCCTGCCAAACCACCACTGACTCGCCTGCATATTGACTCGGTCACCGACACGCTCACCGACTCAGTCAATTTCCCCTTTATTGTCTACACCTTTTATATATATATACTACCTAATTTCCATAGATCTAGAATTAAGTTACTTATTTAATTCTCCCATACTTGCACTGTTATAGTTATAAGTCTAGATTATACTACCTGCTAAACTAATTAATCTACTACCTTATTTAAGAAGTCACTACTTCTACTACCTTTATAAGTGTCTTAAGCTTCTTTACCTACTAAATAAACGGACGGTCGTATCTAACTAATAAACGTACCCAACAGACAAACGAACTGATAAATTAAAAAATATTAAAATAAGGTTTCGCCAAGACGCTAACCTAAGACCCTGCTTAACCTATTAAAATTCTAAAAATAACAACTAATATAGACGGACCTTATTTAAAATTCAACCTTATCCTTAAAAAGCCATCTAATTAAATGTAATGGTTTTTTATTATTTAAGATACTGCTAAAACAAACAACGTATAGTAGTATATTAACCTATTAAAGAAGAAAGACGAGCTTCTAAAGCTAGAACCTCCAAAATAACCTACACCTACAGACATATTTCCTGCAGCTATATTAATAGCCAAGCTAGATCTAAACCAACTTATTACCTATAATTTGTAAGGGCGCGAAGAGGCTTCGGGAAAGATTCAAAGGAACAATATAAATTCTATCTAAATCTAAGGGTATATAGCTCTTGCTAGGAATAAGACGTTGCGTAAAAAAGAGAAAGGAATAATAAGAGAATCTTGCAATTAAATAGTTCAGGGGTCTTGGTCAATGCGTGCGCACGTGCGCACGCGGACGGACTTTGGTAGTATTCGATTAATCTAGTAGAACTTGGCAGAAGTCAATCAAGCTAGCAGAATTTAGCAGAATTTGGTTAAAGCTTTAAGTTCTATCTGTTAAGTGTTTTACCGAGACATTCCTACTATAACTAGGCTAGTCCCATTATAGTACCCCCCCTTTAGCCGAAGGTCTAAAATAATACAATTTTATTATATTGTATTTTACGTTGGGTGGTAGTATAGAGTTTTGCCAGTTCTAATCGTTAAATAGACCAATTAGGATTTTCTATCCCCAGGATAGAAAATCGCTATTAGTTTAGTAAAGGCGGTAAGCCGAACTAATATCTTTATAGTAGGTCTTGGTAAGGCAAATCTAACTAATTAGACAACTTTAACTGCTAGTTAAAGTTCCTTAATATCTTGCGCGTTATATAACTGTGTTATAAGCGTTATAGTATTCTTTAAGCTCTTTTCAATTTTGAGTTTCCTGCTATCGTGTTTTGTGTATTTGTGTTAGGTAGTAGTTATTTGCCTTTATATTATATCCATCTAGCTAGAGTAGGCCGCGAAGGATAGTCCTTATGGAATTCTTTTACTAGAGAAGGCGTATCGGTCTTAACTTACTTATAGAGCTTCTAGGTTTATGTTTTATATCCTTCCTACTTAACAAGAAGTTTAAATTGTTTAGATTATATTTTCTATTGTATATTATTAATTAAGTTAATAAAGTAAAAACTATTACCATTGTTAACAATTACGGGATGTAGCGGCGGCACTTCGCGAGTTATAGGTTCGTCTTTTAAGGGTTATAGCAAGCTTACGTAAAACATTAGATATATTTTTATCTTAGTTAGTAGTTTAAGCTTATAAGTATACGGGCTCAATTTCTTCTTAATTTGGTATAGGCCCGTAAACTTTTAATTAAGTTTCTTTAAGGGCCGTTAAGTCTTTAGGTTTTATGTATTTAGGTAAACCATATTACCTTCCTTAAAGTCCTATATGGGGGCTTGTTCTTTGTTCGCATGCTATTCCTATACCATTTAAGCATACGTTAATTCACTTTGTAATAGTTCCATTAACTGCTTTATTTAATTAGCGAAGTTATGCGCGTTAATTAACTAAATCCGTTTAATTATGGGTCCTATTATGTTAATTTTGGGTTATGGTTTAAATCTAAGTTAAAGGTCTTATCCGTAGGTCGCGTAGAACGGCGTTATGCCTATTAATACGTTTATTATATTGTTTGCAGTAAACTCAGCCAAAGGCAGCCATTTTTCCCAGTCATCTTGCAGGTAGGAGCAGTACATTTATAGGTATTATTCCATAATCGCGTTTGCAATTTCGGTTTAACTATCTATCTCCGGATAAAATATAGTCGAGAGTCATATTTAAATGCTTAATTATTTATATAGAGCTTGCTAGAAGTCTAAAACGAACTAGCTTCTATAGTTGGATATTATTAAATTAGGAAGTCTATGTAGCTTAAAGACATGCTTAACAAAATATTTGGCTACTAATATCGCATTAATTAAGTCTATAGGAATCATATATCGCATTTTTATAAGATAGTTAATAACTACTATAACATTTATAAACCCGTTACTGTTAAGCAAGTCAACTATAAAGTCAATTAAGATATCTCGCTATCTTTACATTGGAATTAGCAATGGTTAAAGTACTCCTTACTTCTTTACATAAGAGGTCTTCCTACGCATATACGTTCTATAAGCTCGAATGTATTTTCGTATATAGTCGTGCATTATAGGCTAGTAGTATGCTCGTTAAATAATCTTATAAGTCTTCGCATGGCCAGGATGTCCTACTATAGGGGAATCGTGTACGAATTTGAGTATCTTAAATTATAAGGGTTCGGAATTCGGAACTACCATCTTCTATTAATAGTATAGTCGATCGTTACGAATTTCGCATTTGGCGAGTATAATATCTTTATACTGTCGTTTTCCTATTTAAATTGCTTTTATTATATCTGCTATCCATACGTCGTTCTTATATTTGTATTCCATTAGCTTATTAATTTCTATTTCCTATTTATTAATTTCTGATTCGTTTCTGTTAAGTTCCGTATTTAGGAATATAGGATGTAGTTTCTTAAAGCGTTTAGGGGGCAATAAGATCTGTAATTAATTTATAATCCATTTATCTAAGGCGTTTATAGGTAAATCTTATAATTGTTATATTAATGCATTAGGCTTCTAATTGAGTTTGCCTAGTTAGTATATAATCTTAAAGTTAAATTATAAGAGGTATTCGGCCTAACAAATTTGGCGCTACATTAGCTGCTTTATAGTTATAAAATACTGCAGGTTTTTATAGTCCGTTAACACGTATATTAGAAACAATAATCCTTTAAGTTCTAGACGCTATTATTTAAAGCATCTAATAATTGCAAGTAGTTTCTTATCGTATATCTTATAGTTTGATTTAGCAGGGGCAAGCTTTTAAAAGAGAAAGGCTACTAGACGTAGCTCACCGTCCTTATTATATTGCGATAATACTCCCCCTAGGGCATGATTAAACGAGTCTGTTTTAATAACATATTTAAGGTCAGGGTCGAAGTGGGCAAGAATTAAAGCGGTTATAAAGCGTTGTTTTAAGTTGTTAAAAGCTTGTTTACATCTAGCAGTCTATTTAAATTTTATGTTCTTTCTTATTAGGTTTACTAATAGTTAGAAAATTTTCGAGAACTAGTTAATAAATTGGCAGTAGAAATTTGCGAATTCTAGAAATCCTTAAATGTCTTATACGTTACTAGGGCTTCCCTAGTTTATAATTACAGCGACCTTTTTAGGGTCCATTTTAATTCCGTTACAGGATATAATTAGGCCTAGGTATATAACTTTAAATATATAGAACTTGCATTTCTTAATATTATATTATAAACCCGCATCTTGCAAATGTTTAAGGACTATTTAGACGTGTTTTTAATGCTTAAAAAGCAAAGACAAGTAGATTAAAATATTATTAATATATATAGTAACAAATATATAAAGGAATTCACGGAGCGTATTATTAATATATTGCTAAAACGTACCAGGACCGTTCTTTACACCAAATAGCATTACTAGGTATTTAAAGAGTCCCTATTATATATAAAAGGCTGTATACTTCTTATCTCCTTCTTAGATGCGAATTCAATTAAAGGCAGCAACTATATTAAGCTTTATAAAATATCGTGCCTTTGCCAGACAGTCAAGCGTCTCTTAAATCAAGGGGATTGGATATCAGTTTCAAATTATAATTATATTTAGGGCTCAGTAATTAACACAGAATCTTAAGCCTCCTCCTAGCTTTTTAATAAATAATATAGGTAAGGCGAATAAAGATTAACTAGGGTAAATAAATCCTTTTTCTAGATGCTCGTTAAGGTATTATTACATCACAAGTAGTTCTTTTTGTGATATACCATATAGCGGACTAAACTTTGGTGTCGTACTAGGTTCAAGTTCTATCTTAAAATCATATTTATCCCAATGCAGGGGCAGCTAGTCTGTAAATCATTTTTTAAACTCGTTAATTAGATTGTAGTACTCCTTAGGTACAAAAGGTTAAGGGTTAACATACTGCTTTAGTTCTAGCGCCTTCTTAATATCTTCCATTGTTATAGCAAAGATTTCGTGGTCTTATTTTCTTGCTAACAAAATAAAAGGTGCGGCTTATATTATATAAATTTTAAGGGGTTTTAATATATCATCTTCATATTCTTTACTGTAATTAGTAGTTATAGTTTTGTCATATTAGTTTAAGGTTTATAGTAAGGGTAATTCATATTATGTTAAATTTAAATAGTCTTATACATATTTATAGGGCAGGTAGTATTTTAAACAATAACTTCGGCAATAGGTTATGCGGAATTTTAGTATTTCTTTAACCCAGCTAATTAAAGGGTTGTGCCGTTTTAGCTATCTATGTCTAAGTATCATCTTATATTACTTTAGGGGTGTTATAAATAGGGAAACATATTTAAGGTATTCGCCTATCTACATTTTCACAAGAGCGTAGTACGTTAATTCGCTATATATTAAGGGTTTGCCGTTAAAGCCTCATAGGCCTTAGGGCTTATTAAGTTTCTTTAAATTTAGGTATTAGGTTTTCGCGTAGTTTATATTAATAAAGCCTATGCTAGTAGCTCCGCTATCTATAAGGATTTATACCTCCTTCTATTTTCCAAGTATTTAAATTTCGCCAAGTATATTAAGGGAGTTGTGTTATATATTAGCGCTAGAAGAGCCTAGACACTTATACTCTCCCACTTTTCATCCTAAAGCGCGACTTGGCCCTAGGATAATTTATTTTCCAAGTTAGCCAAGCATAAGATGCTTCGTGACAACTAGGTATAATTTATAGAATAAGTGCAAGTTAAGGAGCAAGTACGGCTTAAAGAATAAGTACGATTTAAGGAGTAAGTGTAATTTAAAGACTAGGAGGAACTACAGCGGACTTTTTTAAAAGGGTAAGTTCAGCAATTTCTTTAGATATATCCTTTTCTGCCACATCTAAAGCATTCTCCATTTGTGGCTTAAGTTCTTCGTTCGTTAGTTTCTAAGGGTGCGTAGGATTAAGTGGCGTCAAGGTCCATAGGGTTATGCGTAGGTTTTAGAGAAGGGTCGCGCTTTAGGGTATATATTGGTTTCGTAGAGTCTTAAACACGAGGCGTGGTTAGCTTTAGAGAACGAGTTTATTTGTTATATTAAAGGTCCTTATTAATTCATTAACACATTATAGCAAATTTGGGTAGGTTCTTTAGCAGTTCCCTACCTACTAACTATACTCTAATTTCATCCAAAATAGCTCATTAAAGAGCAGCAACTTTAGCGGCTTTATTCCAATCCAGTTCGCTAAAAAGGCCTAAAAATTCCAAAAAGAAGCTGGTAAAGTCTCAATTCCATTATTATAGGTTTTTAAGTTTAGTAACAACGGTATATTCATAGCTGGCGTTATTATATATTCGTTCTAACAAAGAGATAAAGATTTTAAAATTAACAAAGGTGCCATTATAGAAGAATAGGTCCATAGTTTATACAGCGTCTTTGCTTAATTAAGACATCCCATAGCTAATCTTGCTAGCTTTAGTAGGATATTAGTTATAGTTTATTAAAAGTTTAAGGCGGAGCTTAGTTATAAAGGGACGCAGGTTATTTTAATTTCTATTAAACATTAGAGGGTTAGGAAGCTTTTCTAATTTTATAGTAGGTACTGGGTTTGTTATAGGTATAGGTTAAGCTACTATTACTAGTTTAGGATTCGCATTTAACAGGTTAAGTTCGCATACAGTTATCTTAATTTTATTTACAGGTGTTACTATTAGGGTCTCCATTATAAGTATATTAACGTTGCGGAGTTCTTCGCGGAGTGTTTCTATTAATTACTAATACTGGGCTTCTAGTGCAGCCCGCTACTAAGCTAAAGCATCTATAAAGGCTTCTTGCATTACAGTTAACTGTTCCCTAACTAGGGTTATAATACTTATAGTTAACACATGGGATTTAAGGTCATTTACCATTTTAATAGTAGTTGTTTTTAATGCAACGTAATATAAGGGCGCGAAGAGGCTTTAGGAAAGATTTAAAGGAATAATATAAATTCTATCTAAATCTAAGGGTGTATAGCTCTTGCTAGGAACAAGACGTTGCGTAAAGAAGAGAAAGGAATAACGAGAGAATCTTGCAATTAAACAGTTCAGGGGTCTTGGTTGATGCGTACGCACGTGCGCACGCGGGCGGACTTTGGTAGTATTCGATTGATCTGGCAGAATTCGGCAGAATTCGGCCAAAGCTTCAAGTTCTATCTGTCGAGTGTTTTACCAAGACATTCCTACTGTAACTAGGCTAGTCCCGTTACATAATTAACTATACGCCAAATATAAGGACGACCTCCGCATATACCAGAAGCAAGAGCAAGCCATAAATAATATTAGCAATTATATCGTCTGCACGACGTTGGTAGCCTACCTCCCTCTTATTAAAGACCTTAGAATGGTATATAAACGCCTTTAAGAGTTAAAGACTATACTCGCCCCTACTACCTTAGGCTAAAAGTGCGACGTCCTAAATTAATATATGGCTTTTAAAGCCTATAATAAAAAGCAGAGCATTAAAAAATGGTTAAATAACTAAAGGAGCGTCTACAAGCTGGTAGAGGAATTGGAGCTTCCAGACGTACAGGGATTTAGGCCCCACTATAATTTCATACAAGTAATTAAACCCATCTCTTCTAGCTTCGCAGGAGCACTAGAAGTAGATCTTATTTAAAAAGAATGGAAGGATAAAGAGGCCCCATTCATTATTGACCTCATTAAGGAATTTAAGGAGCATTACCATATGCAGTAAGCATCGTCTACCTTAGCTGCCAATAACTCTGCATTTATAACCCTTTAAAACAATTCCAATTCAGACTCTAACAGCAATTCCAATTCCAACAGTAATTTAAATTTAAATTTAAGATAGAACAAGGAATGCATATACGGCATTGTATATCGGTTCAATAACTGCTATTACATTACTAAGTATAAGCGCCCTTAAGGATAGAGACCAAGGGCAGACGTCTAGAAGAAAATAGATAAAGCTATCTTATCTACACCTTAGATTAAACGCATTGTTAACTGAATTTAAAAAAGAGAATAGAAAGCAAAGGAGAATAATCAGAATATAGAATCTACAATTAATTTTAATTCTAAAACCCTACCTTCTACCAAACTAACTAGCTATACTACCATATTTAGTACTAGTTAACCTCCTTTTAAACTCCAGAACACCTAGATACTTAACCCTAGTATAAATACCCACGTCTATAATAATAAAGAAGACTTTACCTTTTTATACCCAGTAGCAGAAGACAACTACCTAATTACTAGCGGAAATTTTAAGAAAATTCAAGCCTATAGAATAGTAACTATTACTGTTAATACACCTACTAGGAAGTTAAAAATAAAGCTATCCTATATAGTACTAGTACCTATTATATTCACAAATATTATAGCACTCTTAAGAGCTACTAATAATGATATCTATTTTAACTTAGGACAAAACTTGCTATACTATCTAGTAACTAGCGAAACAGTATGCTATATAAAATAACTAGGGGGCTACTAGGCACTAATACACAGAGAGCCTAAAAATACCCTAGACTTAACAACTTAATTAACCTTCTTAATAGGAAGATTTTAGCCAAGCTAAATGGCCCATAAACTAATTAGAGCCACAGCTATAAGATAGCATAAAATACTCAGCTATATAGGACCTAATGCTATTACACAGCTTCCAAAGCACATTATTGGCGCAGAGCTAACTAAATTTAAAACTAACAAACAAGCACCGCTTAAAATTAAATGTAAAGTTTGCTTACTAGCAAAGCATATATAGCAGATCTCTTAAAGACAAGAATATGAATTTCTAGCCACTTAACTATTTAAACGGCTAGCATTTAATATTATCTACCTTAGAGTACTAGGGTATAACAGCAATAGATATATTATGCATTTCTATTGCACGTATTCCAAATTTAACTTTATATATACCGCTAAGAATAGGGATAAAGCTACTATCCTACCTACCATTTACAAGACTTACTATTTAATTAAAATATAATTCTACTAAGACGTCGTCTTCTTCTAGAGCAATAATAAATAAGTATTTAGACAAATAGAAGACACCCTAGAGACGTAGTGTACAGACAAGGGCATTACCTTTAAATGCCGAGCACTGTATACCGGAGAATAGAATAGTAGAGCAGAACAATCAGGACGAACCCTTATGGAACAATTAAGATCTATACAGCTGGAAGCATCCTTACCCCCATCTCTAGGACCAGAAGCTTTCCTTACTGCTAGCTATGCACTTAATTAAATACTAAATAAGCAACTAGGGTGGAAAACTCCGTACAAGGTCGCCTACGGCAAGCTATTATTACTTACCTATATGTACAAATATGGTTGTAAGACCTATACGCTAAATAAATAAGTTAGAAAGGGAGACAAGCTAGCTCCTTATGCATTAATTGGACACCTAGTCAGCTATAATTTAATAAATATCTATTAAATTTGGCTTCTAAGCCTTCACAAAGTCATTTAAACTAGAGATGTTATATTTAACGAGACCTTATTCTATAACCCTAAGGGTTAAAACATTAATTACCTACTTAGGGAAGCATTAGAAGACACTATTTAGGCAATTAGTCTACCAGAACCTCTCTACAAGGACGAATCTAAGGATAAATCTATTCTGTATAGACCTACCTTAAATGCAGATTAAACAACTACATTAAATAACTTAGTAGAGCTTCCTACAAAGGACATTAAACAGCTACTAACACCTAGTAGAATAGTATCTCCAGATCTGCTAGAAACAAACACCACACTAGAGGGACTTCAAGACGATATCTTAAATATAATTAAAACAGGTTCTACCTAGTTAAGCAGTTTACTAAAACTATTAAATACAGCTCCACAAGCTAACGAGGTCTCGGCCAATCCTTCTGCCGACCTTATCCTACCAGAAGGTTCCAAACAAATTCAACATTAAGCATACGCAGCAGCACTAGCCAATATACCTACCCTATTTAGTTACTACGCTAACTTTACTACAGGACTAGTAAAGGACATCAACCAAACTAGATCCTCCCTATATAGAGATAATCTTCCTCCTAAACTAAGGAACCTTAAAGAGCTAAGAAAGTACCCTTTAACTACCAGCTTTTAAAAGGCCATAGAAAAAGAATACAACAACCTAAAACGCTAAGGGACATTCAAGACTATACTAAAAGAAGAAGCATATAACAAGCAGATCCTTCTACTAAAATAGGTCTTCAAATATAAGTTTAATAGCGACGGCTACCTATAAAAGCTAAAAGCTCAACTGTGCGTCCATAGAGACCTGCAAATCACTAAGGAAGAGACCTATACAGCAACCCTAGCTGCTTGAATATTCCGTGCCCTCATGGCTATAGCAGCCGCATTCAATTTAGAGATTCAACAGTATAACGCTATGAACATATTTACAAATACAAGACTAGATAAGCCAGTCTACTGTTACTGCCCAGAAGGCTTTAATTAAAACGGACATGTCCTAAAGCTACTTATGGCGCTATACAGATTAAAAGTCTTACTACTACTTTAGTACAAAGAGCTTACCAGTACACTAGCTAAATTCGGATTAAAGCCTATATTAGGTACTAACTATCTTTACACTAATAGACGACTTATTATCTTCTTCTATATAGACAATATTGCCATTTTATTTGCTAAAAAGAACCTTTAAAGACTAGAAGAATTTAAAGCTAAACTTCTACATTAATATAAGATCCGTGCACTAGGAGACCTATAATAGTTCCTAGGAATTTAAACTAAACAAGATTGTGCAAGCAGAAAGCTCTAGCTCTGCCAAGACTCCTATATTAAAAAGATAGCCAGTTAATTTAATATTTAACTAGGAAGATTTCCTAAGTCACTACTTCCTGCCAAAGAACTAATTCCGTTTAACCAGCAGACGAACCCTTAAAGAACACTAGCCTACCAGCAACGGGTTGGTTCTCTTACGCACTTTACCATATTTAGGAGACCTAATATTATAAAGATGCATTTAAAGCTAGCTAAATTTCTCACTAATCCAAATTAAAAGCACCTTAATATATTAAACTAAGCCATCGCCTATTGCCTTGGAATAAAATCTACAGCTATTAAATACTCTGGCAAAGTATTTAGAGCATATATCTACTTCAGAAACCCTAAAGGAGAAGACATTACCTTTTATAGAGCATCTAACGCAGCATTTATGGACTATAAAGAGACTAGACGGAGCTCTTAAGGATACCTATTTGTCTGAATAAGGTTCTGTAATATAGTAGACACAGTTGCTTGTAACCAATTGGGTTGACCACGTGAGCTAAGCGAGCTCAGGAGATCCATCAAATTCCACCTGTAGAAGTAGAAGGAAAGAACAGAAGAGATCGATTGAAACCAAAAACCCCCCCCCACCGTGATTCCAACACTGATCAGTGCCGCACAGATCAGCAAGGTATAACAAAGAGAGGCACTGTCTAATTCTCTAGACCTCTTATCGAAGGCTAAGAATCAAGGTATTGCTTGCTAAGCCTAAAGGCCAGTTTATGAGGTTACTCGCGCTTCTAACCTGCGTCCATCACGCCTTCAGAGCAACTAGTTTGTGGGTGTTTCCACGCTTCTAGTCTAACTGTCGAATCAACTGCGGAACCAAAAGACGGCTACCTCCGCAATAAATACTAACGTGATGGCTACCTCCGCGTCAAATACTGAAAAATGGGAGACTGAAAAATGGGAGACTGGAATCAATGCGACCGTAACCGACATCAAGGAAATCAAGGCATTTGTCGATTGGCGTTTATCGATATACAAGGAGAAGGGATGGAAGGGATTCGACCTATAGGAGAGCTTTGTTGACGATTTTGAGTCGTTTACGAGGGATATACTTAATGACCTTGGCAAGGATCGATTGAAGGAGATCAGGGATTACCTCCGTAAAAATAGAGTATACGTACGGAAGGAGGCAAGGAAGTCAATTGCAGACGGCCTTTTAGGAACTATTCTCGAACCAACTCCCTCA
>Ga0307507_10001139_pt1 | contig 58930 bp, 11 predicted proteins | sample 7_EM_MG_FD_207223 | JGI IMG/M metagenome (GOLD analysis project Ga0307507, IMG submission 207223) | Populus trichocarpa ectomycorrhiza microbial communities from riparian zone in the Pacific Northwest, United States - 7_EM | ecosystem: Host-associated > Plants > Roots > Unclassified | place... | reverse complement strand
AATATAAGGGATATTATTGCAGATACCTTGGGTTGCTCTTAGGACAACCTCTAGACGCCCTTTAGTTAATTACCGGTCACGTACTAGAGGTACGTGCCCGTAGTATATAGTCTCTACAATCCTAGAGGCCTTACCTTCTTAAGGATTCAACTCTCTTACCAATCTATTCTATTCCACAATTGTGTCCTTATAGCCTCCTATCTACAAAGTCCCCTTATAGTCTTATCTTAACTAGGGTGCGCTATAGAGACTTAATAGTAGGCTTTATAGATTAGCTCTATTTATAGGCTGTTAACGTCTAGAACTATAAGCCGTTCTTAGTATAAAAGTAATCCGTCTTCTATTTTCAAATTAGAGTTGCCTTTTATAGCTTAGTCGTGGAGGGCTTTTAGGGATTTAGTTATACGGTTCGCAATTAGAATGCGATTAACTAGTCCTATTAGTTTATTTAAAATCTCTCCTTTTATAGGCGCTAGCTTATTCTATTTAAAGCCTAGTTTTTTAAGAATATATAGGTTAAGCTATTTGGGACGGAGGAGGGCACATATTCAGTGCTAGGCCTTTAGCTTATCCTATAGTTCCACGTTATATTCTCTCTAGGTAAGGGTATTAGCTTTAGAATTTTGCCTATTAGGGCGGCATATAATTATAAAGAAGAATTAGGAGAGTATTTTAGCCTACCTAGCCCATTAACTAGTAAGCTGCTTTATTATTATAAAATACTTAAGGGCTTTATAATTAGTATAGACTTTAACCTAAGAGTCTGTGCTTTTAAGCTCTGCACGCCACTAGGACAATAATTATATAATAGGCAGTATTTCCTTATTATATACCTTATAGTTATACTTAGCTAGGGCTATTATCTTAAAAAAAACATAATAGGGTACTACTTACCATCTAGGTATAACTATAAAAAAACCCCTACTACTACTTTATTAAAGGCTTCTATTTCTAGCATTAATTTAAGGTTTAGGTTATAGTGACGGAGAATTAGGGAGGAGGTAAGTCGGTTCTTTAACTCTTTAAAAGCTTCTATATAACTATTATCAAAAATAAAAGGCCTAGCTATAACCCTATAGTTATAAATAAACTAATAGTAAAAGTTATAGAAGCCAAGAAAGGACTAAATACCTTTTATAGTATAAGGGGGTTTCTAATTATATATCGCCTTAACCTTTTAGGGTTAACTTTAATTCCTTTTATGCTAATGATAAACCTAAGGTACTTTGTTCGTTTTACTCTAAATTTATATTTCTTAATATTAACTTATAGGCCTATATTCTATAGCCTCTCTAGGATCTTCTTAACATAAACTTAGTACTTAAGTTTATTATTTAAGTATATAAGAGCGCCATAGCCTAGAGGCTGCATGCGCAGTATTGTACGTAGTATAATACAATAAATTAAAAAAAGTATATAAGAATATCGTCTAGGTATGCTGTGCAGAATTTATTAAGGTAATTAAAAAGAACATTATTTATATACCATTAATATGTGGCTGGCCTATTTATTAGTCTAAAAGGAAGGACTTTATATTTATAAGAACTATAGCAGGTACAAAATGTTGTTAGATCCTCTAATATAGGGTTTATCTTAATTTGGTAGAAAGCTTAGCGGATATTAAGCTTTATAAAGATTCTAGCTCGGCTTAGATATATAAGGGCCTTATTAATTAGGGGGAGAGGGTAATAATCTTTCTAAATAATGGCGTTTAGTTTCTAATAATTAATATAGAAGCGGAGGCCTTTATTAGGTTTCTTTATAAATAAAATAAGGGAGGTAAAAGGGGCCTAACTTAGTTTAATAAACCCTTTATAGAGGTTGTTAATTAAGTACTGCTTTATAGCTTTTAGTTTTTCTATAGTTTACTAGTAAATGGGGCTATAGCCTAGAGAGTTATTGGCCTTTAATTGAATTTTATAATTATAGGTTTGGTAGGGGGGTAGTATATCCAAATCTACCTTTAAAAACGCGTCTCTATAGTCTAAAAGGTAAGTAGGGAGGAGGCACTTAACTAGTTCTTTATTAGTCTCCTTTACTAGCCCTTCTTCCTTCTTATTAATAATCCAGTTAATTTTATATAAGCTAGTTATAAAGACTTTATTATCCTTTTAATATATAGTACTAATTGCTGTAATATCTACTATAGGGGTGTTATATAATAGTAGGGATGTTTATAGCCTTAGGGGCCTTTAGCGTATTAGCGTTACCTTTACTCCTTTTAGCTCTTATTATATCTTCAAAAGGTTATCCTCTATATCCTATTAGTATGTCTTCTTCCCTATTAGCTAGATCTTCGCAATTTAGAAGTCGCCTATATTACTATCCATTCTACTTCTATAAGTAGAGTCCTCCTTAACTATAGTCCTTTAGGGGAGTATTCTTATTAGTATAGAGTTCCTACTAGCCTTATGGCGGGCATCTTCTTAAATAAAGCCTAGGTTGCGGTTTCTAACATCTTACTAGTAAATAGGATTAGCCTTCACGGCTAATATTTTGTGGTTAGTGCGGATTTCTCTAATAAAGAAGGGTAACTTTGGTCTATTCTCCAGCTAAACAAACTATCTTTATTAAATATTCAGCCAAATATTAAAGTAGGACATCTATTTTTGGCTAAAGATTATATTATATACTAACCCTAGGTCTAGGATATAAAAGGGGATACCAAATTAGCACTATTTATTAATAGTAATATATAGCTTTAAGATATAGGTAACCGGCTTACCAGCCCGGCCGTTATAGCCTTTTACTTAAATAGGCTTCTCTAGTTATAACAAAGCCTTATAGGAAATACCACGGTAGACTCGCTAATGGGCTAGATGTGTAGGTAAATAGGAAGTTAACAATATAACAAGTATAATAATAACTGGTGGAGTAGTTGCCTAACAGATTAACTCTAATTATATTCTAAGATTTACTATAAGGAAGAGAACTATCTAGGTAGGGACTATAGGTCCTTAAATACACGTCCATACTTTTAAGAAACCCTCCTTATATATACAATACGCACTATATAAGTTATACGTACGTCCTATCTATACCTTACGTATACTGTGTACAATATTATATGACCTTGGTTACTATTCCCTGTCACACAGTTTTACCGGATCTATCCTAAACCGTACCCTTATTAACCAACTAGCTTCTTCTAACTCTTCTCCTAGTAGTCGTAATATTGTACTTAAAGCGTCCATAACACTATCTCCCTCCTCTTTATCTTCGTCTTTAAAGATTCCTAATATCTTTAAGTTGTCTACTAAAGGTGTAATATCTATTTAATTAATTTAGTTAATATTTTTACTTATTATGCCTAAGGCTCCTTCTTCTTTATAAGCATAATGCTATACTTATACTGTTACTTCTATACTGTCCCTTAATAAGATAATACCATCTCTATATTCTTATTATGCAAAAGAGGGGTTAGTTTATATTACGCTAGTAAGTCCTTTAGCTTAGCAGCCCTCTTTATATTTAGAGTGTACTAAGGCGAATATTTAATTGTCCTATAACATTCGCTTAGTTTCTAACGCTAAGTATACGCATCCTATTGCTCTTAATAGTCTTTAAGTACCCTTATTAATTGCCACTAGGGTCCTAGGTTTAATCTACTACTGCGAAACTTAATAGTAAGCTAACTTAAGCTCTAGCAGACCTAGAGTATTCTTATAACGCGGAATAAAGGGCCCTAAAGGCTCGCATTACGGCGTCTGCTTGTCTACTTTACCTTAAAAAGGTGCGTAAGAAGGTGCGATCTAAGGAGTGGAAACTTATAAAATAAGGTCTTTAGGAACTTAGCAATAAAAGAACGGATTCTCTTTTAACAGAGAGGGAAATAACTCTAAATACCTTGGTAGGTGCTCCTCTTAGGTCCCCCTTAGGTGACTCATTCTTCAGTAATCCTTCTTTATTAATACTGCCTAACCCATTTTCTTCTAATACTCCTATACCTTTCTTATAGCATTCTTTAAGTTATTTAGTGGCTCCTAGGTAGTCTCTTTATAGCCTATTTACTTTACTTTATACTATATTTTATTATTAATATCCTTATAACTAATAATCTTTAAAACTTCCTATTTATCTTCCTTTTGTCCTCTATATATATCTGCCTTATAAACTAGTGGTTTAACATTCCTATATACTAGCTCTAATATTATAATATGCTGTATAGGGTAGATCTTCATTTTCTCTAGTAAGTTAAGTCTGTATATAACTTCTAAGATCTTAGTCTTAACTGTAAATAGTCCTAGTCTAATATAGTCTACCTTTTTACTTAGTTATTAACTCTTAAAATGTTTATATAGTAGTTATACTTTATCTCCCTCCTTAAGATCTAGTCTCTCAGATCTCTTAGAATTATAGTACCTTTTTATTCTTGCTTATACTAGTTCTACTATCTTTTTAAGGTAAGTATAAAGATTTATTAAACTCTCCATTCTTTCTTTAGCTATAGTGCTTATTTTCTTTACTTATTATAGTAATAATAACGTTCTTGGTTTATACCCGGAGTTTGCCTTAAAAGGTAATATGCCTATCCCTTCCTATAGTATAGCATTATATATAAATTGTGTAACTGGTAATAACAATACCTAATTATTCTATACGTGATTAATATAATGCCTTAAGTATTACTTTAATATTTAGTTTAGTCTTTCTATTTATCCGTCTGTTTATAGGTAATATGCTATTAATATTACTGCTTAAACCCCCTATTTGGCTAAAAATACCTCCTAAAACGCTACTATAAATCTTAGGTCTCTATTTAATATAATCTTTATTAGTGCTCTATATTTTACAAATACTTCTTTAATATAGATTCTAGCCACGTTCTCTACTAATATTTCCTCTATATACGCTATAAAGTAGCCCCACTTAGTTAACTTGTCCACTATTACTAAGATTGCGTTATAATCTTATTATAAGGGATATTATTGCGGTCACCTCGGGTTGCCCTTAGGACAACCCCCAGATACCCCTCGGACGTCCGTTAGTTACGTGCCGGAGGCACGTGCCCGTAGTATATAGTCTCCACGATCCCTAAGGCCTCACCTCCTTAAGGATTTGTCTCTCTTACCAATCTATCCTGTTCTATAATCGTGTCCTTATAGCCCCCTGTCTATAAAGTCCCCTTATATTTAAATCCTTCCTACTCTATTTAGAAGGGCAGCTGGCTTTATGAACTAGATTATTTATTTATATCTTTTGTTTATATCTACTATCCTCCCTTAAAATCTTGTAATGACCTAAATAGAAACTCTACAAACACCTTACGGAAAGCTGTTGCGCTAAGGCAGGAAGGTCCCTCTAATAGTAAGAGATTACAATAATATAAACCTTTGGGCAAGACGGCTAAATAAGCCCCAACACCCAAATATACTAAGAGCTTAAAGACTCTTGCACACCTACAATTACTAGTAATATAGAGGAAAATATAAACACCCTCTATAACAGTTGCAACATAGCTAGAAAGTAGCTAGAACCCCTCTAGCCCTACTTAGGCTAATTAGAAAATTAAGCGCTAGATATAACCTAAAATCTTCCCCTAAACTAGAAATGCCAGAGGAATATACTAATACGCTTAATTAGTGACCTAACTAGAACCCTCCCAGAAGACCACCAGCCTATAATTAGCATAGTGGCGGTATATAGACTGCTTATAAGCTAAGTAGGCCTACCCCTTTAGGTAATCTAACCTAACTACTAACTTAAGACCTAAGCCTTGTAGGGAAACCCGTATTAGCTACTGGTACTAATACTACCTCTATAGCTGGAGCTTCCCTAGGCCTAAGGTTGGAAAGTTAAGAGCCCCACACTAATTTTCTCTAAGGAGGATATTGGGAAGCTGCCGCAAGGCTCTTAAAAGCCATGCGGGAAGGAGCTACTAATAAATATATTAGAAACCTCTAGGGGTAGGTCTAGATCTAGCAGAGTTTAATCTAAGCTAGATAAAATCTTTTATAACCTAGCTAAGGCTAAGGGCCTTTTAGGGGATACCTAGTACCTACCTAAGGAGGTATAGAAGACTTAGAGAGGTATCTATATAGTAAATAGAAAAAGAATATGGACTAACTGGCTAAGGCCTTTAGTAGTTTAGAACTCCACCAGAAACCTAACGCCTAACAGTTAGATAATTGGGTTTGTAAAATAGATAACTTCTTTAAGATGCTAATAATATAAAATAATACTAAAGAGCGTACCTGTTAGATTATTAGTAAAATTAAAGATTAATCCCTAAACTAAATTGTACTAAATTAGCTTAATAAAGAGCAAATTACTATATAGCTGCAGCTATAAACCTTCCTAAAGAAGTGGACTTAAGATCCGTATATTATATAATATAATTACGTAGAACTATTCTGGAATGGGATACAGCTTAACCGCTATAATTTCCGCTAGTTTATAAACTTTATAGAAACTTATGCTTAACTAATAGATCTAGAGCCCTTTAAAAATAAGGATGGTAGCATCTATATAAAGGAGAAAATCGGATTTATCTAGGCTAGAATTAAGCCAGCAATTTATAACAAAATAAAACGCGTAGGAGCCCTATCGCGGATTACTATATATACGGATTTTAAATGAGCGGTTCTAAACACTAAGGATATAGTAAGGAACTAGACCTCTTCTGGTAAGAAGCTAGGGGGTAACTAGAAATATAGGCACTCTAATAGTAATATAGGGCAGACCTAAACTTTAAAGAAGCCATTCTTAAAGAGAAATCCGGAAGGGTTAAAGTTAGGGACCTTAAGTAATAGGAAAGACTCCTAGGGCTAACCTAATACCTATCCGGCACCCTTATAGGAACACTCTAAAAAGTTAAAAAAAAACTTCTTTAGAGGCAAACCCAATTGGAAAAATAAGTAGGGTAATAACCACACTAATAATCTAAAAAAAGAAAAGCCCTAGTTATAGACCTTTCCTAGCTACAACTAGGGCAAGATACAGAAGGAGAGACTCTCTATATTATTATTAAGCTGGAAATAGTACTCCCTATAGGCGAGGTACATTAGTTTTAAGTACTATGTAATAGCGGCGCCGAAATTAATCTTATATAATATAATTTGGTAAAAGAGTATAAGCTTATCCTATTGCTAAAGTGGCGGAAACCTATTATAAGGTTCCTAGATAAGCATTAGATTAAACTACACAGTGCCTATAAGCTTATAGTATTAGTGGCTGATATACATAACCGCACTAAGGTGGTTGGCCCGTAACCCTTCTAGGCGGCTAACTTTATAGGCTATAACCTTATTCTTAGATATCCTTGGCTTATAAAAGCAGATCCTAAAATACGCTTTAAGATAGGAGCCTTTAAATGGTGGAATAATAAAGAATTAGAAGGGCGTATTTCACTAATAAGCTTAAAAGATATCCTAGAAGATGTAGCTCTAGGAGAAATAGTATACGCCCTACACCTAAAGGAGTATTAGATCCAACCCCTATTCTATAGCAAGATAGGTATAGAGCCTAGTATAGACAATAACCCTTCTATAATAGATACCCTATAAGGAACTGCCGGATAGGTTATAAAGATACTACAGGGAGGCGGTAATCTTAAAGATCCTATAAGATACTTCCACCGCTATGGGTTACTCTGGCTTAAGTAATATATAAAGAGTTCCCTACCCTCTACTAGCTACCGCATAAAACTGTCTAATATATAGTGGCAACTATATATAAACAGCTACTATAGTGCGCGACGCTGCCCGCGAGTATTTTAAGGGACCTCCGGGACCTACCTAATAATAACGCGGAGGATAAACGCGACCCTAATTTATTAAATATCCTAGTAGGCCTAAGGGACTTACTAAGGGTATTTTTAGGTAGGTAAGCAAAAGTCCTTTAGCGGAACTTAGAATATAATTATATAATTAATCTAAAAGAAGGTAAATAACTGCTAAACCTTCCTATTTATAACCTCTCTTATAAAGAGCTTAAGATCCTATAGAAGTACCTTAACGGCTTACTGGAAAAGGGATAGATATAGCCTAGTAAGTCGCTAGCAGGCGTACTAATCCTCTTTATCCTAAAACCAGATAGGACTATAAGGCTATATATAGACTATTATAGTCTTAATAAGATTATAATTAAGAACTATTACCTACTACTACTGGTTAGTAAAATGCTAGATTAACTATCTAGGGCGAAGATCTTTATAAAGCTAGACCTATAAGACGCCTATTATAGGCTCCATATTTGTCACGGAACCACACCGTAGGGGCCTCCATAGGAGAGCCCCGTGCTCTCGCGTACACCTCGCGTACAGCTTACGTCAGCTACGCGTAGGTATATCACCTCCTTACGCCCTCGACCCTTATGATTGATCGCGCAACGTCTTGTAGACTCCTTGAATATATACGTTCAGCTGCCACTGTTCCGCGCCCCGTGACATTATGTTACGCCTTTTTTTTTTTTTACCACCGACACCTAGCCTACGACCAATTCTACGTCTACGATACTACAGGCGCTGCCAGAAGCAGCGTGTCTACGAGCAACCTTCGCACCATGATAGTAAGACGATATTCCTTATTAGCCACTATGTTAAGCCTAAAGAGTAACCTAATACCCCAACCCAACCTACGACGCCAATTAATCCCAGGAGAATTTAATTTATTAACCCTAGCCTTAACCCCTAAGGGCAAGCCTAGCGGCTTAAAAGAGTTACAACTATAAACACCCCTAAGTACCCAGCACCACCTTGAAGACAATAAGAGCCAACTAGCCTAGCAGGATAGGTACACCCCTATTGGTATAGGTGGTTACAGCAACAACCTTAACGAGATAGACACTGGCGATGTCTTATTCTTTATTAATTACACAGCCACAGAAAAGCAACCAGAAGGGCAGCCACCCATTAAAATCGAAATATGAGACGCCGAGATGTTTGTATAAATAGTAGCATAAGAACCCAATAAATACTATCGCCTTCTATAGAACTACCACCTAAAGCTTATATAAGCCGAATTGCGTGCTACTTAAGACCATAATATTATCTAAGACTTATAAGCTAGTAAGGCACTTGCTAATAATACACGCTAAGAGACCAAAGATAACCTCTGTATATCTAAGCGCGACGTCCAACGACTAAAGAAAGCTAAGATCGTACTTATTGCTTAGGTTACTAAAAAGGAGGGCATAATTAAATACCTACAGTCTCAGCTTAATAAGCATATCCGTAACAACACTAAGTACCTCCCTACTACGCACTATACTACCTAAGTCTCTACGCCTCTAGTAACCTTACCTACTTAACGCTTGGCTGAAAGTTAGCATTAAGCAGCTTTACCTAACAGGGATAACTCCTATAATAGCAACCAAACTTAAGCCATAATTATGGGGTCTAATATATGATACCCCAATCCCCTAGTCTTCTAGGGAGACCGCAAGGAATATAGCCACTAGAAGATATAAATCTGCGAGAAACTAACCTAGAGCGCCTGCCTTTTTTCTAGGGAGGATGCTAAGATTGGTTATATTATTGGGCGTACAAAGGGTACCCCATTTAACAGACTCTTCGCCCGATGGGAGACCAATAGCCCCTAAAAGTAGTAGTCCTACTAGGAGGTCCTTAACAATCTTAACCTAATATATCGCGACTACAACCTAGTGGCCACTAGTTAAGCCAAACTACGCGCCCTAAAGATAAGTCCCACTGAGTTATTTAATGAGTTCTATATTAAGTTCTAGAAATACACTAGAGTCCTCTCCTAAGACAACGCTAAAGACTAGGAAGATCTCCTTAAAAAGGTTACCTATTGCCTTAGTTATACTGCCGCTAGTCACAATTACAATAACGTGTATGGCATGGTGGCAGCCCTATGGAAGATTGAATGACGGCTAAATTAGATCTCTACTGCTAACCCTCGCCCAAAGGCTCCTATATAGAAGCCCTCCGGGCCAACCATACCTATATACACTAGGTCACCGACGCTTACTACAAATATTAGAGCTAATATTAACCTCTCTATACTAACCTTCCTACGTAAGCTCCTAGATGGAGAGCGCGAGCTACTTTAGAAGCTAGGGCGCTGCTATAGATGCTATTAAAAAGGCTGTTATTGCGAGAACCCAAACTGCCTAATAGCTAGGTTCGGTAATCGCCGCCTAACACCCAACTTTATATCTTGAATACCGAACACCTCGCTACGTACCGCTATTATACAAGACGAAGACGCAGCAATAGCAGTAGAGTTAGATATGGAAGCGGAAAACGCCAAGTCCCAGCCCTAAGTCGCGGGTTAGGACGCCCTAATAATAGAGGGATCTATATATTGGCCTACTTAATAGATAACTTAGTAAAGATAAATGGACGGAAATAGATAGTTTTACCTATAATAGGAACTACTGCTAAAAAGCAATACAAAAGCCGTTTTATGATTGATTGCGGAGCTACTAATAAATTTGTAAATACCTAATTTATACGCACTTATAACCTACCTACCTTACCCCTTACCAAAGCCCGCGCCCTACGACTTGCTGACGGTAATTGTACCGCATAGAAGATTACCTATATAGCACAACTCTACCTAGACATAAACGGGCACCAGGAAGAGCTCTGGGCCTATATTATACCACTTGCCAACTACCCTATTATCCTTAGAATGAACTGGCTCAAATAATATAACCCCACCATTAACTGGAAAAAGAGAGAAGTAACCTTTAACTCTAAATACTATAGAGAGACTTGCCTAGGGCATGGCCTAGCCGCCTCTATTTACTCCCCAGGATATTAATCTAAGGAACCCCTTATTATCCCACCTATAACCAACTGCTATTACGTAAGTGCTGCGGCCTTCTACTATATAGCACGTAAGAAAGGCTGGACTGTTGCTACAGCTTCCTAATTACGACTATATAAGCTTGATAAAGAACAGGACCACGTCCTCTATAGTAATAGAATAGATATAGTTGACCTCCCAGAAGACGACGCCCCTGCGAAACTCTATAGACTTTTACCTTTAGACTTTGAGAAGTTTATAAACCTTAAAAAAGGACTTACTAACGAGAAACTCCGCAAGCTCCTCCCTAAGAGGTACCACAACTTTATTGATATATGCTTATAAAAGGGCGTAAATATACTCCCCCTATATTAACCTAATGACTATGCCATTAACATTAAATAAGGGAAAATGCTACCTTATAAGAGACCCTACCTAATATTAAAAGACGAACTCCTAGTTGTAAAAAAGTATATTAACGAGTACCTCGATAAAGGGTTTATTTATTCTAGTATATTACTAGCAGCTGCCCCCATCCTTCTTGCTAAGAAGCTAGGGGGAGGTATCCAATTCTGCGTTAACTATAGAGGACTTAATGCTATTACGATCAAGAACCGATACCTAGTACCGCTTATACGCGAGACCCTTAAGCAGCTTAGTTAAGCCAAAATCTATACTAAACTTAATATTATTGCCGCCTTTAACTATCTCCAAATACGGAAAGGTGACGAATGGAAAACCGTATTTATATCGCGCTTCGGCCAATTCGAATATACCGTTATGCCCTTTAGCGTATGTAATGGCCTAGGCGCCTTCTAAAGCTACATTAATAACGCCTTATAGGACTACCTTGACGACTTCTACTCTGCGTACCTGGACGACATACTTATTTATAGCGATGACCCTTTTAAGCATACCGAGCATGTTCGAAAGGTCCTACAGCGCCTTAGGGAAGTAGGACTTTATATTAATTTAAAGAAGTGCGAATTCTTAGTTATAGAAGTAAAATATCTTAGACTAATTGTTACTACTAAGGGTGTCCGTATGGACCCTAAGAAGGTACGTATAATTGCCGAATGGCAAGCCCCTAACTGCATTAAGGACGTATAAGCCTTCCTCGGTTTCGCCAACTTCTATTAGAAATTTATATACAACTTCTTAGGCGTAGTAGCACCACTTACAGTAATAATGCGAACGAAGGGCCTTTCTGTAAAAGGAAGAAAAACGCACCTATGCTTTACTTGGACGCCTAAATACGAGAAAGCGTTCTAAGACCTTAAAAATGCCTTTACTAAAGCACCTATCCTAGCTTACTTTACACTAGGACGACAACTCTATCTCAAAACTGACTCCTTAGACTACGTTAACGCAGGCATCCTTTTCTAGATGGGTGATGACGGCCTCCTCTATCTAGTCGCATTCTACTCGTCTAAGCTTACACCATAAGAGTGTAATTATGAGATCTATAATAAGGAACTCCTTGCGATTATATAAGTGTTTAAAGAATTCTAACTGGAACTTTCCTTAGCAGAACCTAACTAGCCAACTAAAGTCCTTACGGATTATCGCAATCTTAAGTACTTTATAACCACAAAGCAGCTAAACTAACGCTAAGCACGTTGGAACGAGTTTCTCTCTGGTTTTAACTTTAAAATTGTATATAGACCAGGAGTATAAGGCACTAAGCCTAATAGCCTAACACGCTGCTTATAAGATCTTCCTTAGTTAGAAGATAACCCCTATAATTAGTTCTAATAACAGACGATCCTAAAAGCACGGAACTTAGCCCTAGGTATGCTACCCACAACAGAGTTAACTGCACTTTAGCTTTATACCATAGAACTAGAATTACCTCCTAAAATTAATAAGCTTATTACCGCAGCATATAACACCTCCGTTGACCCACTACTGTATTAACTTATTACTGCAAAGACCGCCGGCACCTATACGCTGCCCACGAACCTCCAAAGCTTGGGCTAGATTGATATAGCAGCCTTAGAAGTAAAAGAGAATAGGCTCTACTATAAAGGCCGCCTATTTATCCCTAACTTAGAAAACCTACAACGGTAACTAATCCAAATGGCCCACGACCTCCGGTCAAGCGGCCACCTAGGAAAAGGAGGGACCTATAAGCTCCTTAGCCGATACTACTTCTAGCCTAAGATAACAGACTCAGTTAAATGCTTTATAGGTGCCTGCTACGGTTGTAAGCGTGCTAAGGCCTTTAATATAAAGTACTAAGGACTACTACACCCTCTACTAGTACCTATATAACGATGGGCAGATATCGCTATAGATTTTGTTGTTAACCTACCACCCTATAAACGACACGGCCGTACCTACAAGAATATCCTTATAATAATATGCCAACTTATAAAAGAGCGCCACTACGTCCCTACTGAAGGCGTAGCCGTTAGTGATGTTACTAACGCCTTCCTCCGCGAAGTCTACTAATTATATGGGCTACCTAACTTGATTACATCCGACCAAGGCATATAGTTTAACTCTGATGTATAGAGACGAATCTACTAACGTCTTAGCACCTCTATTAAGATGTCTATATCCTTCCACCATAAAACTGCCGGGCAACCGGAAAAAGCTAATGCTAGTATAAAAGCGTACCTACGATAGGTAGTCGCCTATAGTTAGGATAACTGGGTGGATTACCTTCTACTAGGTGAATTTACAGCGAATAACCATGTCTTAACCACTATAGAACTTACCCCGTTCTTCGCGAATAAGGGTTATTACCCCTAATCTGGCATAGAGCCACCAGAACCTATTAATAAGAAACTGCTATATAGAAAACGCCTTAAGATGCTACTTGCTGACCAACATGCAGACCATATAAAAAATCTACTTAACTACTGCAAGGGAGAAATGGCCTGGGCTTAAGTAAAGCAGGCCTACTTTGCCGATTGTTATAGAGCGCCACCACCAGAGATGCGTGTTGGCGACTAGGTATGGCTAGATGCACGCAATATCTCTACGCAGAGGCCTATAAAGTCACTTAATTATAAGAATCTCGGCCCCTATTAAATCAAACAAGTTATTGATAGGGGAGCCGTATATAAGCTAGAGCTTCCGCCTGCCCTAGCCACCCGCGGGATATAGCCTATATTTTACCTATGGCTACTATACCTTCACCAGCCTAACCCCTTACCAGGATAGACATAGCCTAAACCTCCACTAGTACTAATCTGAGATGAGAACGAAGACGAGAACCACGAGGAGTGGACCATTAAATGAATTATCAACTCTAAATACCGTGGCAAAGGCAGGGGACGGCGGCTCTACTATAGAGCTATCTATATAGGATTTGATATAGACCAGCTAGAATAGCAACTATGGGAAGACTTTAAAAATGCAAAGGATCTAATTAGCGATTTTCACCACGCAAACCCACAGAAACCGGGCCTAAGCAGAGACTTCGTGCCTAATCCTCTATAGGAGCCCTTATAGAGTTAAACCGTACATTGCTACGTAAGGGCAAATTGCCGTTAGATTGCCGTAGATTGCGATTACATAACCGGAAAATCGTTGAGATGTCCAGGAACTTTAACCGGCGGTTAAAGTTGTCTAATTGGTCGAATTCTTAGGTGCCAAGTCTTATTATGTGACGTTGTTGCAAGCCTTTAGCGATATTTCCTTTTCTTCTCTATACCTTACTACATGTATATAGCAACCACAGCGTCGCCGGAGCTCCGCCTCTATAGGAGGGGGGGTAGTGTTACGGAACCACACCGTAGGGGCCTCTATAGGAGAGCCCCGTGCTCTCGCGTATACCTCGCGTACAGCTTACGTCAGCTACGCGTAGGTATATCACCTCCTTACGCCCTCGACCCTTACGATCGATCGCGCAACGTCTTGTAGACTCCTTGAATACATACGTTTAGCTGCCACTGTTCCGCGCCCCGTGACAATATTAAAGAAGGGGATAAGTAGAAGACCACTTTTAAAACCTAATACAGCCACTTTAAGTATATGGTAATGCCTTTTAGGCTAGCTAATACGCCTATAATATTTTAATTATATATTTACGGAGCCTTGGGGGGACTAGTTAACTATATATATATTATTTATCTAGATAATATTCTAATCTACTTAGAAGATAAGGATTAGTATAAGTAACACGTCCGCGAAGTGCTGGAACGCTTAAATAATTAGGGGTTCTACGCTAAGGCGTTAAAGTGTGTCTTTAATACTAAGCAGGTTAAGTTCCTAGGGTATATTATAACGCCTATAGGTGTAGTTATAGACCTAGTATAGGTATAGACAATTTAAAAGTAGCCAGAGCTAGAGAGCTATTGGGATGTTTAAGTGTTCCTAGGCTTTGCCAATTTCTATAGGCGCTTTATTTATAACTACTTAGACGTTGCCTAATACCTATCTAACTATATTACTAAAGCTTTCTAAGACCTGGTCTAGGAGGCAAAAAGCTTAAAGGCGGGAAGGAAGAAAACTAAAAAGGGACTAACTAAATGGTACAAACTATAAACATGGCCCAGAAAGGTATAGGAAGCCTTTTAAGAACTATATATAAAGTTTATAGAAGCTCTACTATTATAGTATTTTAACCTAGATTAGCCACTAATAATGGTTACTAATATATTAAATTTTGCTCTTGTTGGTATCCTACTGCAACCTAATAGGCATCCGGACGCTACCCAGCTCTACTAGAGACCGGTAGTATTCTATAATAGAAAATTTTAGGGACCTAAAGTTAGGTATTATACCTATAACAAGGAACTGCTGGCCATAGTTAACTGCTTTAAATAGTAGCGATACTACCTCGAGTACGTAAGCTATACCACTTATATACTCTTAGATTATTATAATCTATGCTACTTTATAACTATAAAGGAGCTTACACCTTAATAAGCCAGATAGATAGAGGAGCTTATATGATTTAACTTTAAGATTAAATATAAGCTAGGGGAAAATAACCCTGTTAATAGACTGTTATAACGGCCAGACTATGCTAAAGGCTTTAAAACGGGAGAAGGAAAACAGATAATAGATATCTTACTCCCTATATTGCAGAATAAGCTCTAGGTATAGGATGCTTAAGCACCTATAGCTTTAAGTACTAAGTCTTAGGCGGTGCAAACCCTATTAGCTTTTATTAACGTTCTAGCTGGTACCCAGTCTATAGCTAATAAGGGTCTAAATATACCTAGATAGGATGTCCCTAATATAACTTTAGGACCTGGTAATATACTACTAATAGCGAAGCTAAAGAGCAATCGGAACTCGGAGCCCTATAAAGACTAAAAGATTTTAACCTCGTAGCGGCCTTCCTAACGCACGCGTACTAAGAAGTTGTAAGATCTATAGTACCATCTAGTCTTATATTTAGAGCAGTATAAGGCGAAATAGCTTTTACCCAGGAACTATCTAAAAGATTAATGGATCTTATCTATAAGGTGTAATAGAGGGACGCCTCCTATGCTATCTTTAATGCGGAAGTAGACCGGAAATGTGACGGAAAGGAAGCTGCTAGGTATTACTATTGGGAACTAGACCCGATGGGCCTACTACGTAGATATAGTAAGGTTTGGGTGCTATAAGAAGTAAATCTATAATAAAAGATCCTTATAAGGAATCACAATAATCCTCTAGGCGGCCACTATAGTTAAGCTAAGATAGTAGAATTACTTTAACGTAAATACTACTGGCTAAAGCTTAAGCAGGAAGCAAAGGAGTATATTAGCTACTATAAGAAGTGTTAAGTATATAAAATCTAAAGGTATAAGCTATGGGGTTTACTTAAATCAGTTCCCCCTGCTAGTAAGCTATAGTGATATTACGCTATAGACTTTATTACGGATCTCCCGCCCTTAAAAGATAGGTAAGAATAAACATATGATTTGGTTCTGGTACTTATTAATAGGTTTTTAAAGTATGTCTAATACCTTCCCGTTAATAAGATGACTAACGTATAAGCGCTTGCTAGCCTAATTAAGGAGAAATGCTTTCTTAAAGTAGATTAGCCACACTCTATTATTACTAATAGGGGCAGCGTCTTTATAAGCCAGTACTGGTCGGATCTATACTTTTATTTAAAGATAGACTACCGCTATAGTACAGCTTTCTATCTGCAGATAGATTGGTAAACGGAACGCTAGAACTAGGAACTGGAGTCTTATCTATAAATATATTTAAACTACTAGTAAGACAATTAGTATAAGCTACTTCCGTACGCGGAGTACGCTTATAACTTAAAGTAACATTTATTGCATTAGTTTGTACTAATCTAGATTGCCTATGGCGTCCGACTATTGGGATTTAATAGTATACCCAACAATCACTGGTTAAGGCCGTATAATCAATTATGGGATCCTACTGGGAAGTCTAAGGATATCTACTAAAGAGTATAAGGATACCTTAAGGAATAGGAGGAGTAATAGAAGCATGCGAAGCAGAGCCTATAAGATGCGCAAGAGCAGTAGAGACTTTAGTACAACTATAAACACCAGGATAAGTATTTCGGTGTAGGCGATGAGGTTCTATTATATTTAACAAATATTAAGACCTGTTAACTATTAAAGAAGCTTAATATAAGATATATAGGTCCCTTCTAAATTAAGGAACAAATTGGCAAGCTAGCCTACTGTCTCTAGCTACCCCCATTTATGGCCTATGCGTATCTAGTATTTTACGTAAATCTACTGGAGCTATGGCATAGACCACTGCCGGAAAAGAACTTCCGTCTAGGCCCAATTGAATACCCTAAAGTGGTAGGCGAGCGGTATAAGGTTGAAGCTATACTATGCTATAAGTCTGTTAAGAATAAGCTTTAATATGAAGTTAAATAGCTAGGCTGGCCCGCTAAGGACTCTATATAGGAACCAGAGGATTACCTTAATTATTATAAAGATATTCTAAAAGAATATTAGGACTAAGGTCCACAATCTATAAATCGCAGAAAGCGCTCTAATACTATGGTATTATCGCAACCTATAAAGAAAGCTCGCGGTAGGCCAAGAGAGGCCCTAAAGAGTAAATAGGTTAAATTGGATATAGAATGGATAAGCTCTGGAAACTATAAGGATTAATTAGGGCTATGGCTTAAGGCAGGACAGGTCCTCAGCCTTTTTACGTACATAGTATAGAATTAATAGGGTATTTTGCTAGAATTGCATTCCTATTTATTAGTCTATATTAGGAATAGTGTTCCTATACCTTCCTAAATGCCTTATAAGGCCTTCCCGAGCACTAATTAAGATTCTTAAGTGCTACTATGTATAAGAACTAATCCTAAATTCTATAAGTCCAAACCATAAATACCTAATCTAAAAAGCCACTATGCCTTATCTTTAGGAGCAAGATTAGTATCCATTAGCCCTCTAAGCAATGGCTAACGGGAATGAGATCCCTTTATAGGTATATAAGTAGGCATGAAAACAGGGGTAGGATAATAAAGTGTAGATAGAGCAGAGATTCTTAAACGCTTAACACTAATATTAGGTCTAAACCAATACCAATAAAGCTCTTAAGGCGTTAGCTTATAGTTAATAAAGACACACTTAAGCCCAGAATAAACAGAGACGTTGGCTGGCTAATATAATCTAGAACCACCGAGACCTTGCTATAGCAACTGTCAGTTACCTATCTGCTAGGTACCTGGAGGGTAACCTACCTAATACCGCATTATATTGTGCTCTTTTAAAACTTAACGCGTATGCGCGAACTCCTTCTTATAGTAAACAGCAACCTTCTTTTTATTACCCCTATCCTTTACCCTATCCTTAGTATACCAATCTTACTCCCTTATTAGGCGTTGCTGGCTAGCTTGCTAGGAATTGTGGGCGGTATAGATAGCTATAGCATAGTCTTAAATTCGACCTAGATGTTTAGTATTAGCGCTAGAATAAGAGAGAGCCCAGGCAATATAGTAGTTAAGGATATTAAAGGATCGTCGCCACTTAGGCCTAGGCTATATTAAAGCCTAAAGTCAGCAATGGAAACCTATTAAGAATAAAAAAGCTTACCTTAACGCAACTGCTACTCTTAGTACGCATGCATTAATTATAAGAACTAAAGGTGTTAGACCTTATATAGTAGGTCTTATTATAAGTATCTAGAATCTTCTTATTAGATTTCTAATCTTTTAAGGACGTGTATACAAAGTCATTTAGGCAGGACTAGCACCAGTTACGGGTTAGCGGAGGCTAGGGTTCTATATATAGCGGTAGGGTTAAAATGCGCTAAGGAATTGGCTTAGAAGAGTAGTTAGTAGGAGAATAAAGAGGCATATTAAATTAATAATGGGAAAAAAGAAAATCTTAATAATATATTAAAGATACGTCCAAAATTGGACGAAGGTTAATAATGGGAAGTAAGGTGTTAAGGAAAAGAAGCAGCTTAATAAGCAAGATGTCTCTATACTTTACCTTCTAATACCCTTTTGGTAAATAGCCGCAACCTTGCTGATATAACTCCGTTATAATAGCGCAATTTAGAAGGAAGGAAACACGCGTATGCGCCATTTAGCTATTACTTCCTTATAAAAACTAATTACGCGGCCGGGGAAGGCAATTAAGACGTCAATTACAGACGTATATAGGTTAAAATTATACCTAAACGAGACAAGTCTCTTTAATTAACTAATTAATTACCTAACCGTATATAATAGCCTAAGGGCGAATATAGGAGCAATGCGTTAGTAACGTAGGGGATTATAAGAAAGGATTATAAGATTATAGATTATATCCTAATAGTTAAAGACGACGGTGATCCAAGGCCCTATATATTAAATCCTATACTAAAAGGTTCTATGGAACCATATTAGGAACACTAAATTACCTATAACACTCGCGATTAATTATAGACTAGTATAAAGGCTTAGAAGTAGAGTTGTATAAAAATCCTTAAGTTAGCCTAGGTAGTTACTAGTATGCTTTTAGTAGGCTTCTAATAGGTCTTCTAGCAATCCTTATATCTTTTCTCCAGTTATGTTTTTTCCTTATTAAGGTTTTTAGGAGTTCAAAGTAGGGGTTAGATAGATAGATAATATATAACGGCATACCAATATCTCTCCAAACCCCTTCTGGGACAAGCCCTTATAATCTCCCTCTACCGTAAGGTAATGGCGATTGGGGGCCAACCGCAAGAAGGGGGGGTAATGTAAGGGATATTATTGCGGTCACCTCGGGTTGCCCTTAGGACAACCCCTAGACACCCCTTAGACGTCCGTTAGTTACGTGCCGGAGGCACATGCCCGTAGTATATAGTCTCCACAATCCCTAAGGCCTCACCTCCTTAAGGATTCGTCTCTCTTACCAATCTATCCTGTTCCACAATCGTGTCCTTATAGCCCCCTATCTATAAAGTCCCCTTACACTTATCTAGTAATAGGATCTTTTAACTTTAGTATCTTTATAATAAAGTCCTATAATATAACCTCTTACAGTCTTTCTAGTATTTTAATAGGTTGTAGTCCTCTATACAGCTTATATCTTATTAGTTTATTTCTTTAGTAGTCTAGGCACTTCTTTATAACTTGTCTTACTAACCCCTAGATTTTTTAAACAATATACTCTTCTTAAAGTCTTAACACTAAACCTGTAGCTCTGTTATATTCTTAAGTTATTCCCTTATAAAATTCTTTTACAAACTCTTCTGCTACTGCCTTTAGTATATATATAGCCTCTTAGTGCTTGTACTGTTCTAACTCTAAATCCTCTTTTTATGCTTCTTAGATCTTCTATAACTATATACTCTTAGGTGTTTTATAGATCCGACTTTCTTCCCTAGTTACTATAATCTTAGGGTAGTTATACCTAATTGCTTTGTCTTTATCTTTACATAATATTGCCCCTAATAGCTTCTTATTGTTTTACAATTCTGCTTTTCTACCAAGTATATCTACTTGTGCATTTTTAGTACCCTTAGTATGCTAAATTTCAAAATAATATTCTGTAAGTATCTCTGCCTATCTAACTTGTCTTCTATTTAGTTCCTTTATTATTAGGAACCCCGTTAGGTTCTTATAATCCGTTTTAACTATAAATAGTTTCTCCATGCCTTATAAGAATGCTCTCTATTCCTTAAATACTGTAACTATACCTAGCAACTCCTTGTTATAAATATTGTAGTTCAATTCTAGTGGTGTCATCTTTTAACTATAGTACGCTACTAGATGCCATGCATCTCCGTGCTTCTATAGTAGGTACACTCCTAATACAAAATCTAATGCGTCTGTTTCCACTACTGTATCTAACTATAGTTAATAAACCTTAAGGATTAGATCCTGGGTAAACAACCTTTTAAGTTCTTAAAATAGTTTCTTTTACTCACTATCCTATATCTATAGTTCCTCCTTTTTTATAAGTTGTGTAAACAGCTCTATATTTTTTAACTATTATGCTATAAACCTCCTATAGTAGTTACAAAACCCTAGAAATAATCTTAACTGCGTAACGTTCTCTAGTTCTTGCTAACTTACTATAGCTTCTACTTTCTTTAGGTCTATACTAATCTTGCCTAGTTTAATAATAAATCTAACAAATTCTGTCTTCTTAGTAAAGAACTTGTACTTCTTAATTACTACTAGCATCTTTTCTTCTTATAGTCTCTTTAAGACCCACTTAATATACTCCCTATATTCTTGTTTACTTATTAAGTAGATAATCATATTGTTGAGGCATACTATAACAAACTTATTAAGGTGTTCTCCTAATATATTATTAATTTGTTTCTAAAACGTCGCTAGTGCGTTTATAAGCCTAAACTATATAACTAATAGCTTATATAGTCCTTCCTTTGACCTAAAGGCTGCCTTTTACTTATCTCCTTTCTTGATCCTAATCTGGTAATACGCCTATCTTAGATCTATCTTTATAAAGATTTATATATTACCTATTTTATCCTAGATTTCGCTAATTAAGGGTAAAGGATATCTATCCTTCCTAGTGATGCTGTTTAACTATCTATAGTTAGTGCATATTCTAACTTTTCCGTTTTTCTTTAGGATAAATAACACTGGATATCCTGCTAATAACTATAACGGTCTAATATATCCCTTTTATAAGTTTTCCTGGATAAACTCCTTAAGCGCTACTAACTCAGTTTTAGTAAGCTTATAGATTAGAAAAAACCTTAGACTTATTCCTAGTTCCAATTCTATTTTATAGTCCCATACTATATATTCTAACAGCTTTTCACTTTCTGGGCTCTATAACTTTTTACTATACTTATAGTATCTCTTTAGTATATAACTTAGGCCTTGCTTAGTTTCCTTATATATTGCTTTAGCTTAGTACTATACCATCTTAGTTTATTATCGCATCTTATATTATTAAGTATCCCTAATATTAACTTAACCTATAACCCAATTAATTTTTAAATTATATTCCTGTAACTAAGGCATTCCTAATATCACCTTATCCTTTTCTAATAGTAGGATATTAAAAGACATTTTGACTTATCTTCCTTTAATAGTTAACTAAATAGGTCCTATTTTAAGATTAATAATGCCCTCTCTATAGGCTATTAGATCTCCTAAAATTATTATTAATAGGTATAGATGCTCTTTCTACTTATATAGTAACCCCATCCTTTTAACTGCTGCTAGTAATATATAGTTTCTTATTGCTCTACTATCTACTAATACTTTAAACTTTTAATCTTGCCAACTAACTTTTAAGTTTAGTGTTATGGGACTACCCTGTAATACCTTGCATACGCCTACCTGTTTCCACCGTCTTGACCTCTATATTAATGACTTAGTTAATTAAGGCACGTAACAGCAATCTAAGGCAATTTGCCATTACGTGACGGCAATCTATGGTAATCTGCCGTCCTCTACTATATTCCGCTGAATTCTGCTAAGATCTGCTAGGACTACAACCCAAAGCCTATTCTGCCCTATATATGTGTTAACTAAGCAACTAAGTTAACGATATATACCCTTTTCTTCCCATTTCCTTACTTTCTTTCCTTATATAACGTCTTAACTTTATTACGCAGTTTATATACATAGCTTATCAATATCTACTTCGCTATATATTATTACCGCTTATACTCGCTCCATGACACTACATTGCGTTAACCTTATATACTACCCTCCGAAATATAGAACGACCCTAAAGCCCCTATAACAGCCGCTGGCATTATGTCCGCACTCTAAGAATAATTAGTAGAGATCCAGAAGTCCTTTATAGACGCCCTCGCATAAAACTAAGCCACTTTAACTTAATAACAAGCTAAACAAGAGGTACAACACCTATAAATAATTAAGGACCTCCAAGAAGAAGTCCGTACCCTTAAGATGCCCATACTAGGGCCCTAAGACTAAACGCCTTCTCTGGAGACAAATATGCGGGACAAGAGTCCTAAACCTATAGTAACTATTTACCCTAAACCAACCGCCGCACTGTAATAATCTAAACAATTACTAGACCCCCTAATATTTACTAGTAAACAATAAGAACTCTAATTATTTTTAAGCCAGCTTAAAAATAAGCTAACTAGTAATACTAACCGCTACCTAACTAAAGCTAACTAACTCTGCCACGCCCTAAGTTAACTAGGAGGAGACGTAGCTAACCTTATTAAACCCCTTTAACCGAACTCAGTATAAAGTCTAGTTATACTACTTAAAGCCATATATAGTAACCTAAACTGCCAAGCTACCGCCTAGAGGAAGATAAGCTATATAACTTAAGGAATAAAAAGCTTCCCAGTATACTTCTCTAAATTTAACTATTATATAAAGGAAACAGGCTGGAATGCCTCCGCACTAGTTAATAGCCTTATTAAGTCTCTAAGCCCTAAACTAAAAATCTCCCTAATAGGTATAGACCTACTAGGAGCCCTTAACGCCTGTGTAAACGTTATTAATAAACGGTATAATAACATACTACGCCTAACACTAAAGTCCACTCCTTAATACAATACAACAACTCCGCGAATATTTACTAAGTTATTGTCTTAGCCTAAGCACCCTAACGCCATAGATATTAATATAAGGACCCTAGGATACGCTCTACTAGGGTCCCCTAAATAAGAACAACGCATTAAGCTAGGCCTTTACTTTAAATGCGGAAGCAAGGATTATATCTTAAGATACTGCTCCATCCCTATACCCTAACACAATTTACAAACGGCTAATACTAATAACCGTTCACCGTATTAATCCTCTAGTTACTATCCCCAATCTTTATATAGCTCTAACTCCGCATCTAGTAAGCACTATTTATAAGGACGAAGTTATAATTAATGTTCTATAGGAACCCCTTCCTACTCGCCACTAAAAGGTATATTTTAGAGTTAAGTTGCTTTCTAGGATAGCTATATTACAGGATCTTATTAAATGTATTAAATATTGCAAACCCTAACTCTTAGGATTATAGTATAACTGTTAACTGCCATCTTTAGTAGAAAGGTTAATAGGCTAACACTTAAGTCCTAATTAACACAGGTGCTAGCGGTACAGGATTTATTAATAAGATCTTTGCGTAAGATAATAGGTTTATCCTAATACCCCTTAACCAGTATATTAACGTATTTAGATTTAATAGCAAATATACTATCTTAGGCTGTATTATTTATATAACAGCCCTAAGACTCTAATACCTAAACCATAAAGAATTAATTAAGCTCTTTATAACTACCCTAGGTTACCTAGTAATTTTTAGACAACCCTAGATAAAGCTATATAAGGTAACTATTAATTAGGACAGCCTTAAGCTTCTATTTACCGCCCCCTATTATAAGCAGAAGTGCCTTATAACCCGCTGCTTAGACTTTAAACTAAAATCTAAAAATCCACTAGGATCCACCAGTCTAAAATTTCTACTAATATCTACCTTATACCTAAAAAGTCCACCCAATTCCACCTACCTAAGGATTTTACCGAATTCTACTAATATAAGATTTCTACCGACGTCCACTAAGAACCTAAAAATAACATATAACTACATAAACTGATTTTAACTGCTGCACCCTAAACTAAGCAGAAGCTTAAGCTTAATATATAAAAATACTAGAAGAACTGGTATTCTACCATAAAAAGGATACTTAAAGAACCCGAACCTAAATCTAATATTAACTCCGTATCTAATACTAAACCTAAACCTAAATAAGAAACCATATAAGAAACTAAGGACAATCTAAGCTTATTTAACACCTTGGGTATCTATATAATTGGAGCTACCCTGTTAGTATAACTTACTAAAAACCCTAAATATACAATCTTTACCGTTACAATAGCCGATATTAAAAAGGCCCTAGCACTAAAGAAGCATACTAACCCTGCCATAAAAGTACTAGTATGCCACTATAAGCACCTAGAGGTATTCTTATAAAAGGAAGCCGATAAGTTAGCAGAATATCAACCATATAACCATAAGATTATACTTAAAGAAGGAAAATAGCCAGGATTTAGACCACTATATAAAATATCCTAAAACGAACTCTAAGTGCTGTAGAAGTACTTAGACAAACACCCTAGTAAAGAATTTATTAGGGCAAGCTCTTCGCCTATAGCTGTACCTGTAATCTTTGTTAAAAAACCTAGTGGTGGTCTGCGCTTTTATATAGACTACCAAGCTCTTAACGCTATTACTATTAAGAATTAGTACCCGCTCCCGTTAATTTAAAAGACATTAAATTAATTAAGTAAAGCTCGCTACTATATAAAACTTAACCTTATCTATATATTTAACCGCCTCTATATTATAAAAGGAGATAAATGGCTTACTGCATTCCGCACTAGGTATAGACTATTTAAATACTTAGTAACGCCGTTTAGCCTTATAAATACCCTAAGTTTATTTTAGCACTTTATAAATAATACCCTATAACCTTACCTAGACGTTTTCTATACCGCTTATATTAACGATATCTTGGTATATAGCAATAACCTAACTAAATATAAGAAACACGTTGATCTTATCCTAGAAGCTCTGCGTAAAGCTAGCCTATAGTTAGATATAAATAAATGCGAATTGTATAAAACGGAAGTCCTATACCTTAGACTTATTATTTCTATAGATAGCATATAAATGGACCCAAAGAAGATTAAAGTAATTGTAAACTAGTAAGAACCTAAGAACGTTAAGGACGTAAGAGCCTTTATAGGATTTGCTAACTTCTACTAATAGTTTATTAACAACTTCTCCGCTCTGGTTTTACCCCTTATAGCTCTAACCTAAAAGGATAAAGCCTTTATCTTTAATAAGGAATATAAAAAGGCCTTTACCTATCTAAAAGTTATATTTACTACTACACCTATACTCTAATACTTTAACCCAAACTAAAAGAGTGTTATAGAAGCTAATTTATCTAACTATATTACTAGAGGCATTCTGTCTTAGTATAATAAGGAAGGAGTACTACACCCTATAGCATGCTTCTTAAAATAACTAAGTCTAGCTAAATATAACTACGAGATCTACGATAAGGAATTGTTGGCTATTATTAAATATTTTAAACAATGGCGACCTAAACTAGAAGGCGCCGGATTTCCAATTAAGGTCCTTAGCGACTATAAGAATCTATAGTATTTTATAACTACAAAACAGCTAAGTTATTATTAAGCCTGCTAGTTAGAATATCTATCCTATTTCTAATTCTCAATTATATACTGTCTAGGCGTTTAAGGTTAAAAACCTAATACCCTAACCCAATATTTACAAGATATGCTAGCATAGGAAGAAGCGCGTACCTACTATAATTAAACTCTGCTTTACCCTAAGCTATTTAACCCTCCTATTAAAGATGTTATAATGCACGTCCTTTAAATAACTAATTAATTAATTAAATAGATAATAGTTAATAAATACCTAAATAACGAGTTTATCTAAAAGACGCTTAAGCTAATCTAAGATGGCATTAGACGCTCTAAAAGGATTTCTCTAAGTAAATACGAAGCTTATAAAGACCGCTTATACTATAGGAACCGCCTAGTTATACCCAACCACGACAAACTTAAGCTTAAGCTCCTTAAACACATATACGACCTACTAGTAGCCAGTCACTCAGACTAAGGGAAAACCCTAGAACTGCTCTAATAATAATATTACTAGCCGAATATGCATAATATAATATAAAGATATGTCTCTAGCTGCTATACCTACTAATAAGCTAAAGCTTCGCATAAGACATATAATGGCTTTTTAAAGCTACTACCTGTTCCGGACCGAAGATAGAAGGATATCTTAATTAACTTTGTTGTTAATCTCCCCGTAAGTAAAGGCTATATAAATATTATAGTAGTTATAGACCAACTATCTAAGATAAAATACTTAATCGCCTACCCTAATATATTAGCGCCTGCTATTGCCTAACTGTTCCTAGATTACATATAGAAACTCCACTAACTTCCTAAAACAATTATCTCTAATAGAGGCAGATAGTTTATCTCTGCATTCTAGAAAGAACTAACTACTTAACTCCGCATTAAAGCACTATTATCTATAGTATACTACCTAGAAATGGACGGTTAAACGAAATGTATAAATGCTATAATGGAATAGTATATTTAGATATACATGTTATATTTGCAGGATAACTGGATAAACTAGCTTATATTTGCTAAGTTTACCGCAAATAAATCTGTCTTGGAAACTATAAGGGTCTCCCCATTTCTGGCCAACTACGGCCAGCATCTACAAATGGGTTTTGAACCCTTTAGTAATGTTCCTTACCTAGCTTATTAAGCCTTATAAGTTATAGAGGTAAATAAATTTATAAAAAAGATGGAAGAACTATAAGAGTTCCTTACTAACGAAATAATATAGGCCCAATCTGTCTATAAAGCTGTAGTAAATAAAAACCGAACCCTAATACTAGCCTACTAAATTAGTAACTTTATCTGGCTAGATATAAGAAATCTAAATATAAAATAACTTACCAAGAAACTTAATTAGAAGAACACCGGCCCTTATAAGGTTAAAAGGGTTATCTCTCCTTATGCTTACTAACTAAAACTCCTTAATACAGTTAAAATCCACCCTGTATTCTATATGTCAGTCCTCTACCCTATTGCCCCTATATTAGACGCCCTGCCTAGACAGATCTAGGACCCTCCCCCACTAGTTAAGGTAGATAGTAAGGATAAGTACTTCGTTAAAAGAACTAATAATATTAAGTATAATAAATGGAAACGCTAGTATATATACTTTACAAAGTAGAGAGGCTTTACTAAACCCTTATGGGAACTTATCGACTCTATAAGACTTATATAAGCCATAGAAGACTTTTATAAACTCTACCTAGAACTACTACAGCCCCATCTCGCAGAAGCTCAAGTTTAAAGGGGGGGTACTGTTATGGGACCACCCCGTAACACCTTGCACATGCCTACCTATTTCTACCGTCTTAACCTCTATATTAACAACTTAGTTAATTAAGGCACGTAACGGCAATCTAAGGCAATTTGCCATTACGTAACAGCAATCTACAGTAATCTGCCGTCCTCTACTATATTCTGCTGAATTCTGCTAAGATTAGCTAGGACTATAACCCAAAGCCTATTCTGCTCCGTATATATATTAACTAAGCAACCAAGCTAACAATATATACCCTTTTCTTCCCATTTCCTTACTTTCTTTCCTTATGCAATGTCTTGACTTTATTACGCAGTTTATATACATAGCTTATCAATATCTACTTCGCTATATATTATCACCGCTTATGCTTGCTTCGTGGTATTTAGGTATTGTTTTATAACTCCTTTAAGGGTCTAAGGCTTTACTACTAGCTCTCTCTAGTCCTATAGGCCTTTGCTTTTCCTAACTATTAGCTGTCTAATCTTAACTATACTTGGTCCCTTTATGGCTAATACTTAGTTTATTTCTTTTCTTTAACATACCATAAATAAGTATTCTCTAGGCACTCCCACCACTATTATCCGTCTAGACATTCTTCTATAAGGAATCTTCCTAGTTAAAGTGTTAAGTCTCCTAGCTCTTAAACTTCTACTAGGTGCTAACTATGCATATACTTCGTATCTCTGTGTTGCCTTTTATCTAATATCCAATATATTCTTATTAGATACTTATAATATTTGTCCTTAGGTGTCCTATATATATTGCATATATTATCTATATATACAATCTAAGCTAATATGTAATGCGCTAGGTGCTTTGGATTAACCCTTAGTTTATCTTTATCTTTAAGTTTAAACCTTTCCCGCATTGGTCCGTACGTTACTATATTATTTACTAGTACTAATACCTATATTATCTATCTCTAGTCTACAGCCTGTTCCTCTAGGTTCTTTAATATTATAATTAATACTCCCTTTATATAGCTTATCTACTTCTTAGATATTACTTAGTTTAGCATAACTTTTTTATCTAGCCATATATAGAAGTCTTCCTACTTATTATTTCCTTACTACTAGTACCACTTTTAGTAAAGCTCTATAAGTGTATACAATCTATTTATAAGGAAGTATTTCTTTATTACTGCATTGTTGCAACCTTTAGTATGTCTTTCTATAAATCGAGTTGGAATCCCTAGATCCTCTTCTTATTCTAGTTCGCTTAACCACTTAGCTCTTAATGTTCCTACCCTTGGCCTATTTATAACTTTTTATATAAGTGCTTTATCCCTTATACGTCCTAGCATAGCTGATCTCTAATCTAGCCTCCATTCTGCTATACAATGATTTATTATCTATACTTATCTATACTTTCTTTTAGTTTTCTCCTTCTAAAAGGATCTTTAAAGTTATTTTGCTTCTTAATTATAGTATTAACCTTTTAACCTTTAGGCTAAACACTACGTTTACCTAGAACTGCTATAGACCTTATTTATTCTTTAAAATCTTAGCTCCCTAGGAATCTTTATCCCATACTTATTTATTTATCTTTAGATTAAGCTGCTACCCTTTCCTATTAGTTGTTATCTATTATAGGTTCTTAGGTATGTCTTATCTCGTCTTAAGAATCTTAACTATCTCTTATCTTGTCTTAAAAAATTTAAGTCTATAGCTTTTTGCCTTTACTAAGTAGTAAGCTAGCACTAGCAGTCGCCTGCTTGCTTAATTATTTTTTAATATTACTCCTTCCGTCTTATAAAGCAATAGATACTGTATCCAATAGTATTATAATGTCCATTACTAAACCGTGTTCTATAGTGGTCTTAGTCTCTACTTCTACCACATTATTAAGGTTTAAGCGCTCCCAGTTAGCCTCTTTTTCCTTATCGCTGTTAATTAATAAGTACTCTAACTCTATTGTTATTATTGCTAACCTTTATCTGTATATTACTGTGGTATCTTAGTCTAGCTTATAGAGTTAACCTTATTTTTTGTCTAACTCTTTAGTTCCTTTAAGTCCTCTTAACTTTAGCTCTTATAGCTAGTAGCTTATAGCATACTTAGCGTCCTTATAAATTTAGTATACGTTATTATAGCAAAACGTAAAATATTTAATTAAGTATTCCTTGGTACCCTGTAACCTCTTTATTACTAGTCCAAGTTCTCCTTACTTAGTTCCTTTTACTATATAATTACTCTAACCACCTCTATAGTCTCTAGCATAGTGACCTTATTTTCCGCAATTTATATAAGCTCCTAATTTAAACTAATCTTCTTGTTATAGAGTCCGCCTAAACGTCTTCTATTAATAAGATCCCTAGTTTAGCCTCTGCTCCTTAGTCCTATAATTACTTAATTCTTAACCTCTAGGTTTCTATAGTTTTTTTATTCTATCTCTTAGATTCTTTAGAACCGCTTAAGTCCATTAGCTCTGGCCCACTATTTTATAGTTTATAACTCTATATCTATTATTGCGTACTCTATGCCTTATACAACTATAGAACTCTATCTTGCCCTTTCTTGGCTTGTTCCCTTTAATAGATCCTATTATTAATCTTAATTAACTAATCTATTAACTCTCTTAGAGTTTCCGCATCTTCTATTAAAATAATCACGTCCTAGACTTTAGCCTTAAGTCCTTATTTATACTATGCTATAAGCGCCTTGTTATTCTACTTAACTTAAATTATAAGTGTCTAAAACTGCGTTATACTAGGTTCTAAAGCTTTCTTTCTGCTATAGTTATTGCTTCTAGGTCTCCAAATACTTATGTAAGTCTTTCTATAAACCTATTCTAGCTAGCAAATATAAACCGCACTTCTTAGTTAGTAGTTATTATTCCACTTATCTGAATTTTGATTAGGTAAGGTTTAAACCACTTAAGTGCTTTTCCTGCTAAGAACAACCCTGCGTACGCCACTTGGTCTATAGGTGTTGCCAACTTTACTCCTTCCTATATAACCTTAAAGTGCATTTACGTAAGAAACCCTTTAAGTTTTAACTTCTCTCTTAAGAATCGTTTAATTAAGGGTAGTTTAACCTCAGCTGCTCTAATTCCATTAATTCTTTCTTTAAGTATTTAATTGTTGTCTATTAACTAATTAATTATTTTCTATAACTAACCCACTATAACAAGCTGCGAATCCGTGTCCCTTATACTGGTATCCCCACTGGTACCTAAGGTAGTTGCTGCCGTGGATAGCCTTATAACTAGTGCTTTTAGTAGCATATTGTTTGACTTTATTAATACTATAACTAGGTAGTGAATATGTAATAAAGCCTTGTGGGAAATACCACGGTAGACTTGCTAATAGGCTAGGTATATAGGTAAACAGGAAGTCAATAATGTAACAAGTATAATAACAACTAGTGGAGTAGTTGCCTAACAGATTAACTCCAATTATATTCTAAGATTTACTATAAGGAAGAGAACTATCTAGGTAGGGACTATGGGTCCTTAAATACACGTCCGTACTCCTAAGAAACCCTCCTTATATATGGGATACGCACTATATAGGTTGTACGTATGTCCTGTCCGTACCTCGCGTACACTATATACAACATTACGTAACCTTGGTTACCATTCCTCGTCATATAGTTCTACCAGATCCATCCTGGACCGTGCCCTTATTAACTAACTAGTTTCTTTCGACTCTTCTCCTAGTAGTCGTAATATCGTACTTAAAGCGTCCGTAACACTAGTTAGGTGGCGTTTATATTTAAGAACTTAGCAATATTATTTATATAAGCAGTGTTTATAAAGGCAAAGCTATTTGCTCTAGTATTAACAAGGGCAGCTATATTAACTCTATATCTATTTTAAAATACTATATATAGAACTATAAAGTGTTTTCCACCTATTAGCTAACTTAGATTAATTTCTTTAAGATTAATAGGATACCCTAGGGGGGAGTCTTTCTCTAGGGTTCTTCTTTTCCTAACTTATTAGATATTTCTTCTTCCTCTATCTCTTTAATATTACCTATATCTTTTAGCTCTAAATAGGATATAGTAAAGTAACTATCCTTTCTGCAATTAAAGTATATAACCATAGTAGGGTTAATTGGGGTATTGCAACGAGTATTGGCTAAAGGTATAGTATATAGTAGATTAGGCGAGGCTTGCGGGTAGGTAGTTATAACCGCTTTTAGTGTAAGGGCGGTTATAGTTTATCTTCCAACGCTAACTCCCGTTAGTATAATAGATAGGTTTTAGTTACTATAGGGACGCTTTAGTTAATTAGAACAAGTATTAATTTATTTTAGTTCTAAATCTAGTAACAAATATTAGGCTGCAAGTCTTTAGTAGGATAGTAGGTTATCTAAGCCTACTATAATCTTCTCTTATAGTTGGGCCGTTAGCTTATTATATAGGTCCAAACAGTAGTTCTTAGGGGAGACCTAGCCTTTACCTACTAGGTATAAGAATTAAGTCTAAAACTTAATAAAGGATTAGTTTAATTTTATTATTAGGCGATTATAGTTATAACGGGCATCCTATACTTTATTTGGATTAATATAGATAGTAGCTAGATACCATATTATCTTATTAGCAGATATAAACCAAATAGGTAATTTATCCTTAAACTTGGCCTAAAGATATTACTAGGCGTCCCTAATAGTTCAACTAAAGAGGTAGAGTATTTTAGCTTCTTTAAAGGGAAAATGGTTGTGGTTAATATAAAGCTTTCCTTATACCTAAATTCTCCAGTTTTTAAAGGTTAAGTCTATGCCATTTAATAATAGTAGGGGGTTAGGGAGCTTAACGGACTTTAATTATTTTATTATTATGTCCATACTCTCTAGTATATTATATTTAGTTAAGTAAATAGGTTAACTAAGGCTTTATAAAGGGGAGGTTGGGCTGTTTTATAAGGTAGTAAAGCTTTCTAGAATCTCCTTTAGAGTCTTTTATATACTTTAGGCTTAAAGATAATTAACCTTCTAATTAGCTACAAGGGCATAAATCTGCCTGTGTATATCTATAATATTATTATTATCTTCAATTTCTAATTCTAACTAGATCTGTGTTCCTCTTAGGTAGAAGTAGGTCTTTTAAATAAGCTCACTTTAGGTGCCATTATTGGCTTCCTAAGGTTTATTAGAATTATATAATTTAGTTTTAATTCTAGGGTTATTTTAGGGGTGCAGGTTAAGTGCAGTCTGGCCTATAAAGTAGGATATTATTAAGGCCTTCTTAGGCGTAGTAGTGTGAGTTTTTTTTGCTATCTAAGTATAATGTGTTAACGTGTCATTGCAGATAAAGGTCTTCTTTTAGGGTGGGATATTATTAAAGCCTTTCCAGGCAATGTAGGGAGAGCTTAGTATAATATAATAGGCTTATACAAATGCTTCTAAACCGAAGCTTGTAGATTGCTACTATATAAAAATACTAAGCTAAGGAGGAGAAGAAGACTGGTAGAGGCTGGTAAGATATAAAGGGGTTGTTAAGGCGCTAATAGTAAGCGAGCCAGTAGCGACTTGGCAGAATTTGGTAGAATTTAGCAAGATGCCTAGAAAGTAGCAGGTAACGCGCTCTAGCACCATTATAACCTTATAGCTTCCTTTCCATTACGTTTTTAGTTTACTTCTATATTAAAGATAGTATAGGAGGCGTCCCTCCGTTATACCTTACGGATAAAATCTATTAACCTTTTAGATAGTTTCTAGATAAAAGCTATTTTATCTTATACTGCTCTAAGTACGCGACTAGATAGTACTATACATCTTATAACTTTTTAGTACGCGTATATTAGAAAGGCCGCTATAAGGTTAAAGTTCTTTAGTTATTATAGGGCTCTAAGTTCTAATTGCTTTATAGCTTTACTATTAGTTTAAGAGGATAGCTTAGTAATTAGAGGTAATATATTACTAGGTTCCAAGATTATATTAGGGACGTCCTATCTAGGTATATTTAGACCCTTAATAGTAATAGACCGGGTACTAGCCGGAACGTTAGTAGAAGCTAATAAGGTTTATACTACCTAAGACTTAATATATAGAGCTATAGATACTTTAGCATTCTATACCTAGAGCTTATTCTATAATATAGGGAGTAAGATAACGTTATCTATTGTCTGTTTTCCTTCTCCTTTTTTAAAGCCTTTAGTATAGTCTAGCCATTATAACGGTCCATTAGTATGGTTATTTCCCCCTAGCTTGTAACGGAACCTTATAGTAGGAACTACGGTAGGTTCTATTATTAGGCTGGGTATATAGGTAAGAACAAAACAACAATATAATAATAACTGGTGGAGTAGTTACCCAACAGATTAACTCTAATTATATTCTAAGATTTACTATAAGGAGAGAACTATCTACAGTAGGGACTGAGGTCCTTTAAATACACAACCATACTCCTAAGAAATCCTCTTTTGTATATAAGGTACGTGTTATACGTGTTATATATGGCGTATACTGCATATACTTTATACACTGCGTATAACATTATATAACTTACTTACTATTTCTCGTTATATGGTTCTACCGGATCTATTCTAGACTATACCTATATTAACCAACTAGCTTCCTACAACTCTTCCCTAAGTAGTTATAATATTATACTTAAAGCGTCCGTAACACTATCTCCCTCCTCTTTATCTTTATCCTTAGAGATTCTTAACATCTCTAAGTCGTTTACTAAAGGTATAATGTCCGTTTAATTAATCTGGTTAATATCCTTGCTTATTATACCTAAAGCTTCTTCTTCTTTATAAGCGCAACGTTAGGCTTGCACTGTGGCTGCTATACTGTCGCTTAGTAAGACAATATCGTTTCCATATTCTTATTATGCGAAAGTGGGGTTAGTATATGTTATAATAGTAAGTCCCTTATCTTAACAACCCTTATCTTGCTCTAAGTGTACTAAAGCAAATATTTAATTATTCTGTGATATTTGTTCTGTCTCTAACGCTAAGTATGCGCGTCCTATAACTTTTAACAGTCTTTAAGTTCCCTAAGTAACTTGTTATAGGGTCTTGTATTTAATCTGCCGCTATAAAGCTTAACGGTAAGCTCTTAAGCGCCTTAGATAAGCTCCGTTATTCGCAGGAAGCAGAGTAGGAGGCTGCAGCTGCTTAATAGCGTGCCCTTAAAGCCCGTTTATTGGCCTCTGCCCGTCTTCTTCGTCTCGAACATATTTGTAAGAAGGTCTGTTCCAAGGAGTAGAAACTGGTTCAATAGGGTTTGTCTAAGCTGGGTAACAAAAGGACTGGCTCTCCTCCTATAAGGGAAACAACTCTGAATAGCTCGGCAATTGCTCCTCTTAGGTCCCCCTTAGGTGACTTATTCTTTAGCGATCCTTTTTTATTAATATTGCCTGACCTACTTTCTTCTAATACTTCTATACCTTTCCTATAGCGTTCCTTAGGTTGCTTAGTGGTTCCTAAGTAGTCTTACTATAGCCTATCCACTTTACTTTATACTATATTTTGTCATCTATATCCTTGTAACTAATAATCTTTAAAACTTACTATTTATCTTCCTTCTATCCTCTATACGTGTCTGCCTTATAGACTAGTGGCTTAATATTCCCGTATGCTAGCTCTAGCATTATAACGTGTTATATAGGGTAGATTTTCATTTTAGCTGGTAGGTTTAACTTATACGTAACCAATAAAATTCTTTACTTGACTTTAAAAGGTCCTAGTCTAACGTAGTCTAACTTCTTGCTTAGTCGTCAACTCTTAAAATTTTTATATAGTAGCTATACTTTATCCCCCTCCTTAAGATCTGATCCCTTAAATCTCTTAGCATTATAGTACCTTTTCATTTGTTCTTGTACTAGTTTAGCTGTTTCTTTAAGGTCTGCATAAAGATTTATTAACGTCTCCATTCTTTACTTAGCTGTGCTACTCATTCTTTTTACTTAATATGGTGATAATAATGTTCTTGGCTTATATCCGTAATTTACCTTAAATAGTAATGTCCCCATTTCTTCTTATAGTGTTATATTGTATGCAAACTATATAACTGGTAATAATAATACCTAATTATTCTGTGCGTAATTAATATAGTGCCTTAAATACTACTCTAGTGTCTAGTTTAGTCTTTCCGTTTATCTATCCGTCTGCAGATAATATGCTATAAATATTACTGCGTAAACTCCTTGTTCTGCCAGAAATACTTCCTAAAATACTACTATAAATCTTAGATCTCTATCCAATATAATCTTATCTAGTGCTCTATGTCTTATAAATACTTCCTTTATATAGATTCTAGCGACATCTTCTACTAATATCTCTTTAGTGCATGCTATAAAGTATCCCCACTTTATTAGCTTATCCACTATTACTAAAATTGCGTTATAATCTTGTCCTATAATAGGATCTCTTAACTTTAGTAACTTAATAATAAAGTCCTATAATATAACCTCCTATAGTCTTCCTGGTGTCTTAATAGGTTATAGCCCTCTATATAGCTTATACCTTATTAGTTTGTTTCTTTAGTAATCTAAATATTTCTTTATAACTTGTCTTACTAGTCCCTAGATTCCTTAAATAATATACTCCTTTTAAATCCTTAACACTAAGCCTATAGCTCTGTTGTGTCCTTATATTATTCCCTTATAGAATTCCTTAATAAATTCTTCTATAATAGACTTAGGCATATATATTGCTTCTCTGTTTTCGTATTGCTCTAAGTCTAGATCCTCTGCCTATACTTTTTAGATCTTTTATATTTAATTACTCTCTAGTAATTTATAGATCTAACTTTCCTTAGTTGCTATAATCTTTAAATAATTATACCTAATTAATCTATTTTAATCCTTTCGCAATAAAGCTCCTGATAGCTTTTTATTACTTTATAGTTTAGCCTTTCTGCTTAGAGCGTCTGCTCGTGTATTATCTATACCTTTGGTATACTAAATTTCAAAATAGTATTTTATAAGCATTTCCGCCCATCTAACCTGTCTTTAGTTGAGTTCCTTTATTATTAGGAATCCTATAAGGTTCTTATAGTCCGTCTTAACTATAAATAGTTTCTCTATACCTTGTAAGAATGCTCTCCATTCCTTAAGTACTATAACTATCCCTAATAACTCCTTATTATAGATGTTATAGTTTAACTCTAGTGGTATTATCTTTCAACTATAGTATGCCACTGGGTGCCATCTATCTTGATATTTCTATATAAAGTATGCCCCTAGTGCAAAGTCTAATACATCTATTTCTACAACCATCTCTAGACCTAGTTAATAGATCTTAAGAACTGGCTCCTAGGTAAACAACTCTTTAACTTTCTTAAATAGTTTTTATTATTCCTTCCCCTATACCTATAGTTCTTCCTTCTTTATTAACCGCGTAAATGGCTTAATATCCTATAACCATTGCGCTATAAACCTTCTACAGTAATTACAAAACCCTAGAAACAATCTCAACTATATAATATTCTCTAGTTCTTACTAATTCACTATAGCCTTAATCTTCTTTGGATCTATACTAAGTTGGCCTAGTTTAATAATAAATCTAACAAAATCGGTCTTCCTAGTAAAGAACTTGCATTTCTTAATTGCTACTAGTATCTATTCTTCTTATAGTCTCTTTAAAACCCATTTAATATATTCTCTATATTCTTCCTTACTTTCTAAGTAGATAATAATGTTGTTAAGGTATACCATAATAAATTCATCTAAGTATTCTCCTAACACACTATTAATTCGCTTCTAGAACGTTACTAGTGTATTTATAAGTCTAAATTATATAACTAATGGTTTATATAGTCCTTCCTTTAACCTAAAGGCTGCCTTTTATTTGTCGCCTTCTTTAATCCTAATCTAATAGTACGCCTATTTTAGATCTATCTTTATAAAGATCTTTACGTTGCCTATTCTATCTTAGATTTCGCTAATTAAGGGTAAAGGATACCTATCCTTCCTGGTAATGCTATTTAACTGTTTATAGTCTATATACATCCTAAGTTTTCTGTTTTTCTTTAGGATAAATAGTACTGAATATCCTACTAATAACTATAATGGTCTAATATATCCCTTGCGTAAGTTCTCCTAAATAAACTCCTTAAGCGCTACTAACTCTGTTTTAGTGAGCTTATAAATTAAAAAGAACTTTAAACTTATTCCTTCTTCTAATTCTATCTTATAGTTTCAAGCTATATGCTTTAACAGCTTTTCACTTTCTAGTAACCATAACTTTTTACCATACTTATGGTATTTCTTTAGTACATAACTTAAGCCTCGCTTAGTCTCTTTATATATCGCTCCAACTTAGTACTATACTAACTTGGTTTGCTGTCGCACTTTGCGCTATTATATATCCTTAATATCAACCTGACCTATAACCCAATTAATCTTTAGATTATACTCCTATAACTAAGGTATTTCTAGTATCGCCTTATCCTGTCCTAACGGTAGGATATTAAAAGACATTCTAACTGGTCTCCCTTTAATAGTTATCTAAATAGGTCCTGTTTTAAGATTAATAATGCCTCCTCTATAGGCTATCTAATCTCCTGAAATTGTTATAAGTGGATATAGGTATTCCTTTTATCTATATAGTAACCCTATCCTCTCTACTACCTTTAGTAATATATAGTTCCTAGTTGCTCTACTATCTACTAATACTTTAAACTGCTAATCTTGCCACTTAGCTTATAAATTTAGGTATTATTCTTAAATTCCTTTAAGGGTCTAAGGCTCTAATACTAGTTCCCTCTAGTCCTATACACCTCCCCTTTTCCCAACTGTTGGCTGCTTAATCCTGCTTGTACTTGGTCCAACTTTAGCTAATACTTAGTTTGTTTCTTTTCCTCTATATACTATAGATAAGTATTCTCTAGGTACTTCCACCACTATTATCTATCTAGGTATTCTTCCGTAAGGAATCTTCCTAGTTAAAGTATTAAGTCCCCTTAACCTTATACTTCTACTAGGTGCCAACTATATATATACTTAGTATTCCTAAACCACTTTTCCTCTGGTGCCCAATATATCCTTACTAGGTACTTCCGGTTCTTATCTTTAGGTGCTCTATATATATTATATGTGTTATCCACACAAGCTATCCACAATAGTATATAATACGCTATATGTTTTAGGTTAACTCTTGGTTTGTTTTTATCCTTAAGTTTAAACCTATACCTAGTCGATCTAACCACTAGTATCTCTACTGCGGGTACTAAGATTTGTTGCTCGCTTCTCTAGTCCCTAAATCCTTCTTCTAGGTTCCTTAACGTTATGATTAATACTCCTTTAATATAACTTATACGTTTTTCTATAATAGGTTGGTCTTGGACAACTTTTTTATCTAGCTATATATAAAAGTCTTCCTATTTATCGTTGTGTCGTTGCCTATACTACTTTCCGTACAGCTGGTTTAGTATATATAGTTTATCTATTAGAAAGTACCTTATTATCGCTGCATTGTGATATCCTTTAGTATATCTTTCTTTAAATCTGGTTAGAATATCTAGATTCTCTTCTTGTTCTAGTTTATCTAACCACTTTACCCTAGGTGTCCCTACACTCGGCCTATTAGTAACTCTTCGTATGGGTGCTCTGTCCCTTATATAACCTAGTATAGCTGACCTCTTATCTAGCTTCTGCTCCTACTATGCAATGATTCTTGTTCTAAACTTATCTATAGTTTCTTGTTTTCTACGTCTTGCAGCTAGATCTTTATAGTCATTTTGCTTTTTAATCCTAGTATTAACTGTTCAATCTTTAGGCTAAATACTATGTTTACCTAGGATTGTTAACGTTCTTATTCATTCTCCAAACTTGTAGTTTTTAAACTTGCATCCTATACTCATTTGTTTGTCACTAAACTAAGTTACTACCCTTTCCTATCGGTTTTCGTCCATTATAGGTCCTTAGGTATATCTTATCTCGTCTTAAGAATCTTAAGCTTCTCTTATCTTGTCTTAAGAGTCTTAAGCCTATAGCCTTTTACCTTTATTAAGTAATGAGCTAGCACTAGCAGTTATCTACTTACTTAGTTTCTTCTAAACGTTGCTCCTATTATCTTATAAAGCGATGGAAATCGTATCTAATGGTATCGCAATACCCGTTACTAAACCTTGTTCTGTAATGGTTTTAGTCTCTGCTTCTGTTTTAACTTCTCTAAGGTTTACATGCTTCTAGTAAGCTGCCTTTATTGCCTTATTGTCGGTAAATGCTTTACCTATGTTAAATTCATTGTCTTTAATGTCCAATCTATAAGCTGGTTTATTGGTTCCTTTAAACTTAGATAACAATGGCTCCTATAGCTAATAGCTTGCGCCGTACTTAGCGTCCTTATAAATTTAGTATGCGTTATTGTAACAATACGCAAAACTGTTAATTAAACACTCTTTTATTCCTTATAGTGCACCGTTGTCCCTCTATATATATGTGCTATCTGCTAGTCTAGTTCCCTTTACCGCGTAGTTACTCTAACTACCTCTATAGTCTCTAGCAAAATAACCTTATTTCTCACAATTTATATAAGCTCTATCTTTAAACCATTTTTCCTGCTATAGAGTCCGCCTAAATGTCTTCTACTGCTAAGATCCCTAGTTTAGCCTCTGCTTCTAGGTCCTTTAATTACTTAATCCTTAACCTCTAGGTTTCTATAGTTTCTTTTCCCATCTTTAGGTTTCTTTAGTACTGCTTAGGTCCATTAGCTCTGCGCCATTTTATAGTTTTTAACTCTATATCTGTTATTATATACTCTACGCCTTATACAACTGTAGAACTCTGTCTTGCCCTCTCTTAGTTTATTCCCTTTAGTAGATCCTATTATTAATCTTTATTAACTAATCTATTAACTCTCTTAGAGTATCTATATCTTCCATTAGAATAATTATGTTCTAGACTTTAGCCTTAAGTCCCTATTTATACTATGCCATAAGCGCCCTATTATTCCACTTAACCTATATAGCTAGTGTTTAAAACTATGTTATATACTTAATTGCTAAAGTGCGTTATACTAAGTTCTAAAGCTTTTATTCCGCTGTGGTTATAGCCTTTAGGTCTCTAAATATCTGCGTTAACCGTTCTGCGAACCTATTCCAACTGGTAAATATATACCGTACGTCCTAGTTAGTAGTTGTTATGCCATTGGCCTATATTTCCGTAAGATACGGCTTAAACCACTTAAGTGCCCTCCCTATTAGGAACAATCCTATATAGGCTACTTAATCTAACAATGTTACTAACTTCGCTCCTTTCTATACTACCTTAAAGTGCATCTGCGTAAGAAATCCTTTAAGCTTCAACTTCTCTCCTAAGAATTGTTTGATTAAGGGTAGCTTAATTTTTACTGCTCTAATTCCATTAATGCATTCTTTAAGTATCCTATTATTGTCTTGTAAGTGATTAACCATTTCCTATAACTGACCTTGCGTAACCACTTAAGAATCCCCATCGTCTATACTGGTATCACCTAGCCCTAAGGTTGTGGCTGCCGTTGACGCCGTTATAACTAATACTGCTTTTGGTGGCATATTATTCAATCTTGTTCAATACCGTAACCTTAGTAGTGAATATATAACGGAACCTTGTAGTAAGAACTATGGTGGGTTCTATTATTGGGCTGGGTATATAGGTAAGAATAAAACAACAATATAATAATAACTAGTGGAGTAGTTACCTAACAGATTAACTCTAATTATATTCTAAGATTTACTATAAGGAGAGAACTATCTATGGTAGGGACTAAGGTCCTTTAAATACACAACCATACTCCTAAGAAATCCTCTCTTGTACGTAAGGTACGTGTTATACGTATTATACGTGGCGTACACTACGTATACTTCGTACACTGCGTATAACATTATATGACTTACTTACCATTCCTCGTTATATAGTTCCACTAGATCCATCCTGGACCGTGCCTATATTAACCAACTAGCTTCCTACAACTCTTCCCCAAGTAGTTATAACATTGTACTTAAAGCGTCCGTAATATAGCTTATATTTAATTTTAAAATTAAATTATGTAAGCTTTTCTGCCTATCTGGCCTATTAAGGTATAAGCTCCTTTATAGTTATAAAGTAGCATAGATTATAATAATTTAAGAGTATACAAGTGGTATAGCTTGCGTATTTAAGGTAGTATCGCCACTATTTAAAGTAGTTAACTATAGTTAGCAGTTCCTTATTATGGGTATAATACCTAACTTTAGGTCCCTAGAATTTTCTACTATAAAATGCTATTGGTTTCTAGTAAAGCTAGGTAATATCTAGATGCCTATTAGGTTATAGTAGAATACTAATAAAGGCAAAATTTAATATATTAGTAATTATTATTAGTGGCTAATTTGGGTTAAAATGCCGTAATAATAAAGCTTCTATAAACTTTACGCGTAGTTTCTAAAAGGCCTTTTATACCTTTCCGGGTTATATCTATAGTTTATACTATTTAGTTAGTCCCTTTTTAGTTTTTTTCCTTCCTACCTTTAAGCTTTTTACTTCCTAGGCTAGGTTTTAAAAAGCTTTGGTAATATAGTTAAATAGGTACTAGGTAATATCTAAGTAGTTATAAATAAAGCGCCTATAGAAATTGGCAAAGCTTAGTGTCGGAATGTTAATCACGTGACGTGGTCACGAGACCACGAAGCGAGACTAGCTAATCTGACCTTAGAGCAACCCCTTACTTCTAGACATCATCAAAACAATAACTACCAACTTCAATACCGCATACGTATCGCAATACAGTGATATTCGTGCACGTTGATAAAGCGAGTATACCGACACTTAGGAATACTTAAATATCTTAGTAGCTCTTTAGCTCTGGCTACTTTTAGATTATCAATATCTATATAGGGTCTATAACTACGCCTATAGGCGTTATAATATAACCTAAAAACTTAACCGGCTTAGTGTTAAAGATATATTTTAACGTCTTAGCATAGAGGCCTTAATTATCTAAGCGTTCTAGCACTTTATAGATGTGTTGCTTATGCTAATTTTTATCTTTTAAATAGATTGGAATATTATCTAGATAGATAACATATATACGGTTAACTAGTCCTAAGGCTCTATAAATATATAATTAGAATATTATAGGCGCATTAGCTAGCCTAAAAGGCATTACTAGATACTTAAAGTAGCCGTATTAGGTCTTAAAGGCGGTCTTCTACTTATCCCCTTTTTTAATATAAAGCCCATAATAGGCGTCTTATAAACCTAGCTTTATAAAGATCTTCGCCCTAAATAGTTAATTTAGCATTTTACTAACTAGTAATAGTAGGTAACGGTTTTCAATTATAATTTTATTAAGACCGTAATAGTTTATATATAGCCTTATAGCTCTATCTAGTTTTAAAATAAAGAGAATTAACACGCCTACTGGCGACTTATTAGGCTAAATCTATACCTTTTTTAGTAAGCTATTAAAGTACTTCTATAGGATCTTAAGCTCTTTATAAGAGAGGTTATAGATAGGAAGGTTTAGCAGTTATTTACCTTCTTTTAGATTAATTATATAATTATATTCTAAGTTCTATAGAAGGACTTTAGCTTATCTACCTAAAAATACCCTAAGTAAGTTTCTTAGGCCTAATGGAATATTTAACAGGTTAGGGTTATACTTATCCTCTATATTATTGTCAAGTAGGTCTTAAAGCTCCCTTAGGACGCTTATAGGTAGCGTTACGCGCTATAGTGGCTATTTATATATAGTCGCCATTATATATTAAACAGTTTTTGTTACAAAGTTCGTGTAGAGCAGTTTATTAATAAAATAGGTTGATTAATTAATGATCTTGTATTATGACTTAAGTGACGTGTTTTAGGGCCCTAGGGCTTTGAGCTATAAAGAGATTTTACAGTATACGTGCTCTATATACGTGACTTATGCATATAACCTATACCTTTTAGAGAATGTAGATTATCTAATACACCCCCTTAGCTTTGAGCTCTTTAAGGTCAAAGCTAACTATAAGGGATATTATTGCGGACACCTTGGGTTGCCTTCAGGACAACCTCCGGACGCCCCTTAGATGGTCGCCGGTTATATACCGGAGGCACGTGCCTATAGTATATAGTCTCCACGATCCTAGAGGCCTTACCTCCTTAAGGATTTATCTCTCTTACCAATCTATCCTGTTCTATAATCGTGTCCTTATAGCCCCCTGTCTATAAAGTCCCCTTATATTTAAATCCTTCCTACTCTATTTAGAAGGGCAGCTGGCTTTAAGAACTAGATTATTTATTTATATCTTTTATTTATATCTACTATCCTCCCTTAAAATCTTGTAATAACCTAAATAGAAACTCTATAAATACCTTATAGATAGCCATCGCGCTAAGGTAAGAAGGTCCCTCCAATAGTAAGAGATTGCGATAATATAAACCTCTAGGTAAGATAGCTGAACGAGCCCTAACACCTAGATACACTAAGAGCTTAAAGACTCTCGCATATCTATAGTTACTAGCAACACTAAGGAAAACGTAAACACCCTCTATAATGGTTATAACACTACTAAAAAGCAGCTAGAACCCCTCTAGCCCTACTTAGGCTAATTAGAAGATTAAGCGCTAGATATAACCCTAAAATCTTCCCCTAAACCAGAAATGCTAGAGGAATATATTAATATACCTAATTAGGGACCTAATTGGAACCCTCCCAGAAGACCACTGGCCTATAATTAGTATAGTAGCGGCGTATAGACTACTTATAAGCTAAGCGGGCCTACCCCTTTAGGCAATTTAACCTAACCACTAACTTAAGACTTAAGCCTTATAAGGAAACCCGTATTAGCTACCAATACTAATACTACCTCTATAGCTAGAGCTTCCCTAGGCCTAAGGTTAGAAAGTTAAGAGCCCCACACTAATTTTCTTTAAGGAGGATATTGGGAAGCTGCTATAAGGCTTTTAGAAGCTATATAGGAAGGAGCTACTAATAAATATATTAGAAACCTCTAGGGGTAGGTCTAAATCTAGTAAAGCTTAATCTAAGCTAGATAAAATCTTTTATAACCTAGCTAAGGCTAAGGGCCTTCTAGGGGATACCCAGTACCTACCTAAGGAGGTGTGGAAGACTTAAAGAGGTATTTATATAGCAAATAGAAAAAGAATATAGACTAACTGGCTAAGGCCTCTAGTAGTCTAGAACTCCGCTAGAGACCTAACGCCTAATAGTTAAACAATTGGGTTTGTGAAATAGATAACTTCTTTAAAATGCTAATAATATAAGATAATACTAAAGAGCATACCTATTAAATTATTAGTAAAATTAAAGATTAATCCCTAAACTAGATTGTACTAAATTAGCTTAATAAAGAGCAAATTACTATATAGCCATAGCTGCAAACCTTTCTAAAGAAGTGGACTTAAAATCTGTATGTTATATAATATAATTACATAAAACTATTCTAGAATAGGATATAGCTTAACCGCTACAATTTCCGCTAGTTTATAAACTTTATAGAAACTTATGCTTAACTAATAGATCTAGAGCCCTTTAAAAACAAGGACGGTAGCATCTATAAAAAGGAGAAAATTAGATTTATCTAGGCTAGAATTAAGCTAGTAATTTGTAATAAAATAAAGCGCGTAGGAGCCCTATTACGGATTACTATATATATGAATTTTAAACGAGCGGTTCTAAATACTAAGGATATAGTAAGGAACCAGACCTCTTCTAGCAAGAAGCTAGGGGGTAACCAGAAATATAGGTACTCTAGTAGTAACATAGGGCAGACCCAAACTTTAAAGAAGTCGTTTTTAAAGAGAAATCTAGAAGGGTTAAAGTTAGGGACCTTAAGTAATAGGAAAAACTCCTAGGGCTAACCTAATACCCATCTGGCACCCTTATAGGAATACTTTAAAAAGTTAAGAAAAAACTTCTCTAGAGGTAAACCTAATTAGAAAAATAAGTAGGGTAATAACCGCACTAATAATCTAAAAAAAGAAAAGCCCTAGTTACGGACCTCTTCCAGCTGCAACTAGGGTAAGATATAGAAGGAAAGACTCTCTATATTACTATTAAGCTAGAAATAGTACTCCCTATAGGCAAGGTATGTCAGTTCTAAGCACTATATAATAGCGGCGCTGAAATTAATCTTATATAATATAATTTAGTAAAAGAGTATAAGCTTATCCTGTTGCTAAAGTAGTAGAAACCTATTATAGGGTTCCTAGATAAGTATTGGATTAAACTATATAGTGCCTATAAGCTTATAGTATTAGTAGCTAATATATATAACCGCACTAAGGTGGTCAGCCCACAACCCTTTTAGGTGGCTAACTTTATAGGCTATAACCTTATTTTTAGATATCCTTAGCTTATAAAAGTAGATTTTAAGATACGCTTTAAGAAAGGAGCCTTTAAATAGTAGAACGATAAAGAATTAAAAGGGTGTATTTTACTAATAAGCTTAAAAGACATCCTAGAAGATATAGCTCTAGAAGAAATAGTATACACCCTATACCTAAAGGAGTATTAGATCCAACCTCTATTTTATAGCAAGATAGGTATAGAGCCTAGTATAGGCGATAACCCTTCTATAATGGATACCCTATAGGGAACTACTAGACAGGTTACGGAGACACTATAGGGAGACGGCGATCTTAAAGATCCCATAAAATACTTCTACCGCTATAGGTTACTCTGGCTTAAGTAATATATAGAGAGTATGCTATAATACCTTAAATGCTATATTAAAGAGTTCCCTACCCTCTACTAGCTACTATATAAAACTGTCCAACGTATAGTGGCAACTATGTATAAATAGCCACTATAGCGCGCGATATTGCCTATAAGCGTTTTAAGGGACCTCTGGGACCTACCTAATAATAATATAGAGGATAAACGCGACCCCAATTTGTTAAATATCCTAGTAGGCCTAAGGGACTTACTAAGGGTATTTTTAGGTAGGTAAGCAAAAGTCCTTTAGCGGAACTTAGAATATAATTATATAATTAATCTAGAAAAAGGTAAATAACTACTAAACCTTCCTATCTACAACCTCTCTTATAAAGAGCTTAAGATCCTATAGGAGTACCTTAACGGCTTACTAGAAAAGGGATGGATATAGCCTAGTAAGTTGCCGGCAGGCGCACCAATCCTCTTTATCCCGAAACTAGATAGGACCATAAGGCTATACGTAAACTATTATAGTCTTAATAAGATTATAATTAAGAACTATTACCCACTACTACTGGTTAGTAAAATGCTAGATTAACTATCTAGGGCGAAGATCTTTATAAAGCTGGACCTATAAGACGCCTATTATAGGCTCTGTATTAAAGAAGGGGATAAATAAAAGACCGCTTTTAAAACCTAATACGGCCACTTTAAGTATATAGTAATGCCTTTTAGGCTAGCTAATACGCCTATAATATTTTAATTATATATTTATAGAGCCTTAGGGGGACTAGTTAACTATATATATATTATCTACCTAGATAATATTTTAATCTACTTAGAAGATAAGGATTAGCATAAGCAACACGTCTATAAAGTGCTAGAACGCTTAGATAATTAGGGCCTCTACGCTAAGGCATTAAAGTATATCTTTAACACTAAGCAGGTTGAGTTTCTGGGTTATATTATAACGCCTATAGGTGTAGTTATAGACCTAGTACAAGTATAGATAATCTAAGAGTGGCTAGAGCCAGAGAGCTACTAGAATATTTAAGTATTCCTAGGCTTTACCAATTTCTATAGGCGCTTTATCTATAACTACTTAGACGTTACCTAACACCTATTTAACTATATTACTAAAGCTTTCTAAGACCTGGCCTAAGGAGCAAAAAGCTTAAAGGCAAAAAGGAAGAAAATTAAAAAGGGACCAACTAAATGGTATAAACTATAGATATGGCCCGAAAAGATCTAGGAAGCCTTTTAGGAACTATACACAAAGTTTATAGAAGCTCTACTATTACGGCATTTTAACCTAGATTAGCTACTGATAATGATTACTAATATATTGAATTTTGCCTTTATTAGTATCCTACTGCAACCTAATAGGTATCTAGATGCTACCTAGCTCCACTAGAGACTGGTAGCATTCTATAGTAGAAAATTCTAGGGACCTAAAGTTAGGTATTATACCTATAATAAGGAACTGCTTGCCATAGTTAACTGCTTTAAATAGTAGCGAAACTACCTTAAGCACGCGAGCTATACCACTTATATACTCTTAGATTATTATAATCTACGCTACTTTATAACTATAAAGAAGCTTACACCTTAATAAGCCAGATAGGCAGAGGAGCTTGCGCGATTTAACTTTAAAATTAAATATAAGCTAGGGGAAAATAACCCTACTAACAGACTGTTATAATGGCTAGACTATGCTAAAGGCTTTAAAACGGGAGAAGGAAAACAGATAATAGATATCTTACTCTCTATATTATAGAACAAGCTCTAGGTATAGGATGCTTAAATACCCATAGCTTTATATACTAAGTCTTAGGCGGTGTAAACCCTATTAGTCTTTACTAACGTTCCGGCTAGTACCCAGTCCGTTGCCAATAAGGGTCTAAAAATACTTAGATAGGATGTCCCTAATATAGGTTCGGAACCTAGTAATACACCACCCTTAATTGCTGAGCTATCCCCTTAAACTAAAAGTAAAGCTATAGAGTAATTAGAACCTAGAGCCCTATAATAACCAAAGAACTTTAACCTTATAGCGGCCTTCCTAATGTACGCGCACTAAGAAGTTATAAGATCCATAGTACTATCTAGTCTTATACTTAGAGCAGTATAAGGCAAAATAGCTTTTACTTAGGAACCATTTAAAAGGTTAATAGATCTTATCCATAAGGTGTAATAGAGGGACGCCTCCTATGCCATCTTTAATGCGGAAGTAGACTAGAAATGTAATAGAAAGGAAGCTAAAATGTGCTAAAATTAGGAACTGGACCTAATAGGCCTACTGTATAGAAATAGTAAGGTTTGTGTGCCATAAGAAGCAAATCTATAATAGAAGATCCTTATAAGAAATTACAATAATCCTCTAGGTGGCCACTATAGTTAAGTTAAGATAGTGGAATTACTTTAATGTAAATACTACTAGCTAAAGCTTAAGCAGGAAGTAAAGGAGTATATTAGCTACTATAAGAAGTGTTAAGTATATAAAATCTAAAGGCACAAGCTATGGGGTTTACTTAAATTAGTCCCCCCCGCTAGTAAGCTATAGTAATATTACACTATAGACTTTATTACGGATCTCCCGCCCTTAAAAGATGGGTAAGGATAAATATATAATTTGGTCCTAGTACTTATTAATAGGTTTTTAAAGTATATCCAATACCTTCCTATTAACAAGATAATTAATATATAAGCGCTTGCAAACTTAATTAAGGAGAAATGCTTTCTTAAAGTAGATTAACTACACTCTATTATTACTAATAGGGGCAGTGTTTTTATAAGCCAGTACTAGTCAGATTTATACTTTCATTTAAAGATAGACCACTATTATAGTACGGCTTTCTATCCGTAGATAGATGGGCAAACGGAATGCTAGAACTAGGAACTGGAGTTATATCTATAAATATATTTAAACTACTAGCAAGACAATTAGTGCGAGCTACTTCCGTACGCGGAGTACGCTTATAACTTAAAATAATATGCATTGCATTAGTTTGCACCAATCTAGATTGCCTATAGCGTCTAACTATTAGGATTTAATAGTATACCCAATAATTACTGGCTAAGGCCATATAATTAATTATGGGATCCTACTAGGAAGTTTAAGGACATCTACTAGAGAGTATAAGGATACCTTAAGAAATAGGAGAAGTAATAGAAGCATGCAAAGTAGAGCCTATAAGATGCGCAAGAGCAGTAGAGACTTTAGTATAACCGTAAATACTAGGATAAGCATTTCGGCGTAGACGATAAGGTTTTATTACATTTAACAAATATTAAGACCTATTAACCATTAAAGAAGCTTAATACAAGATACCTAGGTCCCTTCTAAATTAAGGAATAAATTGGTAAGCTAGCCTACTATCTCTAGCTACCCCTATCTATAGCCCATATACATCTAGTATTTTACGTAAATCTACTAGAGCTATGGTATAGACTACTACTGGAAAAGAACTTCCGTCTAGGCCCAATTAAACACCTTAAAGTAGTGGGCGAGCGGTATAAGGTTAAAGCTATACTATGTTATAAGTCTGTTAAGAATAAGCTTTAATATAAAGTTAAATAGCTAGGCTAGCCCGCTAAGGACTCTATATAGGAACCAGAGGATCACCTTAATTATTATAAAGATATTCTAAAAGAATATTAGGACTAAGGTCTATAATCTACAAATTACAGAAAGCGCTCTAATACTATAGTATTATCGCAACCTATAAAGAAAGCTTATAGTAGGCTAAGAGAGGCCCCAAAGAGTAAATAGGTTAAATTGGATATGGAATAAATAAGCTCTAGAAACTATAAGGATTAATTAAGGCTACGGCTTAAGGTAGGATAGGTCCTTAGCCTTTTTACATATATAGCATAGAATTAATAGGGTATTTTACTAGAATTACATTTCTATTTATTAGTCTATACTAGGAATAGTGTTCCTATACCTTCCCAAATACTTTACAAGGCCTTCCTAATTGCTACTATATATAAGAATTAATCCCAAATACCTAAATTAAAAGCTACTATGCCTTATCCCTAGGTGCAGGATTAGTATCTATTAGCCCACTAAGTAATAGCTAACGGGAATAAGATCTAGATCTAGATCCCTTAGTAGGAGTATAGGCAGGCATAAAAATAGGGGCAGGCTAATAAGGTGTAGATAGAGCAGAGATCCTTAAACGCTTAATACTAATATTAGGCCCAAACCAGTACTAATAAAGTTCTTAAGGCGTAAGCTTGTATTTAATAAAGATACGCTTAAGCCTAGAATAAATAGAGACGTTGGCTGGCTAGTAAAGACCAAAACTACTAAGACCTTACTATAGCAATTATTAGTTACCTATCCGCTAGGTACCTAAAGGGTAACCTACCTAATACCGTATTATATTATGCTCTTTTAAAACTTGATATATATACGCGAACTCCTTCTTGTGGTAAACGGCGACCTTCTTCTTATTACCTCTATCCTTTACCCTATCCTTAGTATACCAACCTTGCTCCCTTATTAGGCGTTACTAGCTAGCTTGCTAGGAATTATAGGCGGTATAGATGGCTGTAGCATAGTCTTAAATTCGACCCAGACGTTTAGCGTTAGCGCTGGAATAAGAGAGAGCCCAGGCGATATAGTAGTTAAGGACATTAAAGGATCGTCGCTACTTAGGCCCAGGCTATATTAAAGCCTAAAGTTAGCAATGGAAACCTATTAAGGATAGGAAAGCTTACCTTAACGCAACTACCGCTCTTAGTACGCATGCATTAATTATAAGGACTAAAGGTGTTAGACCTTATATAGTGGGTCTTATTATAAGTATCCAAAATCTTCTTATTAGACTTCTAGTCTTTCAAGGACGTACATATAAAGTCATTTAGGTAGGACCAGTACTAGTTGTGGGTTAGCGGAGGTTGGGGTTCTATATATAGCGGCAGGCTAGAATACGCTATAGAATTAGATTAGAAGAGCAGTTAGTAGGAGAACAAAGAGGCATATTAAATTAATAATGGAAAAAAAAGAAAATCTTAATAATATATTAAAGATACGTCCAAATTTGGATAAAGGGCGATAATGGGAAGTAAGGTGTTAAAGAAAAGGAGCAGCTCAATAAGTAAGGTGTCTCTATACTTTACCTTCTAATACCCTTCTGGTAAATAGCCGCAACCTTGCTGATATAACTCTGTTATAATAGCGCAATTTAGAAGGAAGGAAACACGTGTATAAGCTATTTAGTTATCACTTCCTTATAAAAACTAATTATGCGGCTGGGGAAGGCAATTAAGACGTCAATTATAGACGTATATAGGTGAAATTATACCTAAAACGATACTATGGTATTAAAGAATAATGTTATAGACGTTTTTAATAAATCGTATAATAGCTAGAGGCGCTATTGCAAAGTATCCCTTCTATTTGTTAGGCAGTAAAGCTACGCTAAATATATAGCACAGAACTAATAAGAAAGGATTATAAATTAATATCTTAAAGGTTAAAGACGACGGCAAGCCAAGGCTCTATATATTAAATTCTATACTAAAAGGTCCTATGGAACCATATTAGGAACACCAAATTGCCTATAATACTTATAATTAATTGCAAACCGGCATAAAGGCTTAAAAGTAGAGTTGTATAAAAATCCTTAGGTTAGCCTAGGTAGTTACTAGTATATTTCTAGTAGGCTTTTAAGGGGTCTTCTAGCAATCCTCGCGTCTTTTCTCCAGTTATGTTTTTTCCTTATTAAGGTTTTTAGGAGTTTAAAGTAGGGGTTAGATAGATAGATGATATATAATAGCATACTAATATCTCCCTAATATCTCTTTAAACCCCTTCTAGGACAAGCCCTTATAATCTCCCTACTGTAAGGTAATAGCGATTAGGGGCCAACCGTAAGAAGGGGGGGGGTAATGTAAGGGATATTATTACGGATACCTTGGGTTGCCTTTAGGACAACCTCCGGACGCCCCTTAGATGGTCGCCGGTTACGTACCGGAGGCACGTACCTGTAGTATATAGTCTCTACAATCCTAGAGGCCTTACCTCCTTAAGGATTCGTCTCTCTTACTAATCTATCCTGTTCCACAATCGTGTCCTTATAGCCCCCTGTCTATAAAGTCCCCTCACACTAACCACCTTCTTGTGTCCGTTAATGCGTTAATTAAACCATAATCTTATCTAAATCCTTCCGTCTTGCTCTGATATTGTCCCTTAGGTCCTCTAGTTACTTCTCCTTAGCTAGCCGTTCCTTAATATTCACTATTCCAATTATATTAACGAAGCTTTAAAACGTCTACTTAGGCAGGGCCTTTATAAGTCTATTGGCGATCATCTCCTTTATTACTATCCATTAAAATAGTACTTATCTCTTTACGTATTCCTAACGTAGCCAGTATTAATAAATATTAACATATTAGAGCTTTATAATTAGCTTTGCCGTATCTTCTATAATTAATTAAAGTATCTAAATATTATCGCATTTAATAATTAAAGGCTTATTTAGCCTTAATATTATTACTTTAAACAGTCTACTAATAAAGATAGCTTTCTTTACTGTCTAAGATAGGGCTAATAACTCAGCTTTTATACTTAACATTGTAACCATACCCTACTTATTTACTCTCTAGGCAATTAGTCCTCCAAATAGCTTTATAATATATCCTTATAAGCTCTTTCTATTAACAAAGTTGTCCATAAATAATGCATTGCTGGCATAGATAAATAATTATGCTTTACTTCTACCATCTCTTTTATTATCTTGTCCTTTATCGCGTATTTCTTTATCTCTCCCTCTACTATTCATTCCTTTCTTATCTCCTCTATAGCAGATTACTCTACTCCTTATACTATACAGGTACTGGAGTACTCTATCTACTGCTTAATAGTGCTTTTAGCTTGGGTTCTAATTAAACCTTGCCAGCTATAATACTGTAAAAGTAATATCTGGACACATTATAGTGGCTGTATAGAGTATTAACCCTAATTTTCTCTAATATAGTATTATAGAAGCTGCTTCTCTTAATAGGGATATAGGACGGACTAGTAGGTCTATATTAGGGGATAGAAGCGTTAGATAGATTGATTAGTAATTAGTAGAGAGGGGTTTAAATTCTGCTATAGGAGTATCTAGAAGACGCCCTATGAGATCTATCTTATACTAGTTAGCTATTTTCTTAATATAGGCTTCCTAGGATAGCCATAAGAGCCTTTAGCTATAATTATATAGCATATAGATTCCTAGAAACCATTTTAGCTTACTAAGGGTACTTATCTGGTATTCCTTGCTTAGCTCCTTAATTACTTCTTAAGCTTTCTTCTTATCTATCTTTTGGTAGTAGAAGACAATATCATTAATATAGAAGAAGATAACTATTCTACCTTTTAGCATAATATACGGCTCTTAGGGTACCTCTTTAAAACCCAATTCTGTTAGCAAGCTTATAAGATTCTTCTACCATAATAGTAGTAATCGTTATAGTCCGTAAAGGGCTTTTCTTAAGCGCAGTACTTTATCTTTCTTTCTATTATTAAATCCTGGCGGTAGCTTTATATAGACAACTTTATTAAGATCGCAATGGATAAACGCATTAACTATATCTATCTGTGTCATCTCCAGGTCGAATTTTGCAGTAATTACTATAAGGGTTCGGAAGGTTGTACTGGCTAATATAGTAGCTCTTATAGGTAGGTCTCCTAGGGCCTATTAATTTCCGTATACTATTAAGTATGCCTTGCATTTCTGAAGGAATCCATACTTATCTATCTTATAGACAAATACCTATATTAAGCTAAGGATCTGCTGTCCCTTTGCGTGCTTCTTATCTATTTCCTAAAATAACCTTATTTAATAATAGGATTAGAGGTAGGCTTATTAAGCCTCTTAGAATTAATCTTAAAGAGGATATATATTAAGGTCCTTAATTAACTAAGGTAGAGGAGGTAAGTTCTTCCTATATAGTCTAACATTACATATTCTACCTAATTTCAGCTTACTGTTGTTAAGTTAACTATTAAGGTTAAACTTCCTTCCTACTAAGAAGGCGCCATAATAGACTAAAGTAATCCTTTTAGTAACAAAGTCTTTAAACCTATAATTATAGGCTTTCTTAAATAAGTTTTTAACCAAGTTATTAAACACCCCCTAAGTATTAAACGCATCTCCTACTTAATAAGCGACGTCTTAATTAGTATCTTAAACTAAAATTATAGGATAATTAACGTGGAAAGTATATGGAGATTCTTTATCTTCTTCTGTTGGAGGTGGCATATAATACGCATCTTTAAGAGCTCTTACAAGGTTAAGATCTGCTAACTTATTAAAGGCTTAAACTAGCTTATTATTAACGTCGTCGTCTTCCTCTTAAATTAATAGTTTAAATACTTCTTTATCGTCTTCTAGAAGGACCTTATTCTTAGTCTAAATATTAGGTAGTTAAATCTTCTCAATTAGCGTATCTAATTTGGCGTATAGATCTTTTAAGATGTCAGTTTGCTTACTATTAAAGAACGTCTTTTTGTTAAAGATAACGTCCCTAGTAGAGATAATAATACCCTTATATAGGATCCAGATCCTATAGATATTGGTAGAGTTATAGCTAATAAGGTAGCTAATATGGGCTCATAGATCTAGTTTGCTCAGCCTTTTCTTCTTCAGCTAGGTATCCAACATTATCGCGTACGCCCTACAGCCATAGGCTTTTAGGTGCACCAGTTGCGGTTTTCTTCTCCCATTGGCAAGGAAGGTATGGAACCTCTTATATAGCGATTTCCATCCATTGCTTTCTCGTGGCGTTCAATCTCGAAGGTAGACTGTATAGTTAACGATCTCGTTCCATAGATTATATAGTAGATTAGCAGCGATTCTTATTACACATGCTCTCTCAATAATTACACCCCCTAAGCGTTCGGCGGTACCATTTTAAGCTTAGGTATATAGCGCCGAAGGCTCAAATATAATCCCTTAAGTCTATAGCTATTTAAGGGTTCTCCTTCTCCCTAGCTCGTTGTCTAATCTAATGGTATTAACCTTAAGGTTATACCTTAGATAAATCCATTATATAAAATCTTTAAGTATTTATAGTGTCTTCTTCTCTTTACCGTGCGTTGTTATAAAGTACGGGAAGGATCTTCCTAAGGTGTCGTAGATAAGCATAACTCGTACAAATCCGGCATGCGCTTCCTTAAGGTCAGTCCAGTTAATATAGAGGTTAAGATAGGGTTTATTAATATTCCGTTCTGAGAACCTTCATAAGACCTAACGCTTGATTTTAGCGAGACTGCAGTGTTAACATTCCATTATCTTAGGGCCTTGAAGCTTAACTCCTAGGGCGTTGATACCTAAATAATAAAGGCTTATAGGTCCTGGATGACCTAGACGCAGATGCCATAGTCGTGCATTACCTTTCGCATCTGGACGAATGTGTCGACCGCAAAAAAGAAGGCCAGGAAAGGAGGACTCGTGTGTTGATTGATCTATGAAGAAAAGAGACTATATATACATAAGGTAGATGCAGGTACAGGGGGGGGGGAGTTGGTGACCGAGTCGGTGACCGAGTCAAGGGGTAGGTAACTGAGTTGGGTGGAAAGACGACCTAACTCAGGTCGACAGAATGTCTCTTAACGATATTCTGCGCTTCCGTTAACAGCGTAGCAGTCGGCTTAAATTAAAAGCTGATTTTAGGCTTCCTAATTGGACGTACTTAATAGTCTATTGTCTGTAACGTTCTTCCATTTAATATAGGATTGTGTCATCCTTCTAAACTAGAAGATTGTTGTCTCCTTTATTGTCCCAGTAGTACCCTTATTTTCAAAGTAGACGGAACAACACTAGATTTATATTGAAGTCCGTACAAAAGGCAACGTCCTTAAGACATAGGATTCCCTTGCTCTTATCTGGTTTTGTGACTTAGATAGTGACATCGCCATAACCTAGTATAAGCACTTCTAAGCTGCCGGCGGTAACGTATTCGTGTCTTAGGGCTTTCCTAAAGTTATAGAAACAAGAGAGATTATTAAAGATATGGAGAGTGGTTCCTAAGTTAAGAATAGTTAATAGCTTTAATAGATGGAGTTAACCGGTGTAATACGATTCTAGGAATATCGCATTAGCTTCTCCCTTAATCTTAACTGTCTCCTAGCTCTTATCCTATTGTTATTAAGCTTTATCAGCCTTTAATTCCTTAAGCTTAAGTCGTTCCACTTGGGTAGCTAGGTCCTTATTATGCTCTACCTTTATAAGCACCCTTTTCATCTATATACCTACGGCTTTAAATCCCTCAGGCCTTTTACTCTTAAATAGATACCAACAGTTAGGAAGGGTATGTCCCCTTATATCGCATACCAGGCATTTAAGGTTCTTCGACCTTTTAGAAGACATCTCTTTAGTTAAATTTGTACCTGCCCTTTTTTAGCTGCGAGATAAGCTATTCCCTCTTCCCTTTTAGACTTTAGTAGTTAGGATATCCTCTTTAGGTTCTCCTGCGTAGTCTACATTGAATGCATTCCCTCTTACCGTTATAGGTACGGCCTTGGAAAGGTTTTAGAATGCTTCTCGCAGCTCTATTGCTACTTTACGGTATTCTAATAAGAGAGCCTTTTTGGTATTATTTGCCTATTTCGTATACAAAACAAAATAGGTTTCGCTTATAGGTTATATTACATTTGCAAGGTCCATTAGCCAGATCCTATTAATTATCTGTAGAAGATCGTGCTTCTCAGCCATCTTTATTGCATGCTCCTATCGGTCAAGCCACTGGGTAACCTTCGTCTGTTTAAGTCCCTTAAGTAATTCAGTATACTGCAGTTGTACCTTCCTTATTATAAAGTTCTTCAAGGGCTTAGTGTCTTCTTTTAACCGAATTAGCTATTCCTTAACTATAAGGGAAGGGTCGAGCAGTAGCTTCTTCTGAATTAATACTATAGACATAATCTAGGTGCGTATCTATTGCAGATGCTCTTCCTATTTCAGGAAGTACTTTATATCCTAGTCATAGTATTATCTGCTGTTCTCGTACGCTTTCTGTTAATTTATTAAAAGCTGTGCATATAAGGTTACATTCTTATTATAATCTATAACTTCTGGATAGGCTAGTTCTTATAATAGAGCTTATTAAGGTGCTGCATTGTCTGGGTTAACGTGGGCCCAAATTCGTTTGTCTATAAGGGCTTATAGTTGCCAGATCTATTGCTCCCAGTCTTCTAGTTTATTAAGGATAATCGTAGTTAACAAACTCAACGCTAGTGGAGTCATTTAACTAATAGGCAAAGGAGGAATTAAGATGGTATTTTATTATTAGGATCGTCCTTATCGTCAGGATCGTCCTTTAATAATTAAGGTGTCAGAGTCTTATAGAATCTCGTAGAATCTCATGGAATCTCATCCTGTAACACTTAAGGTAGGTTTTCTGTCAGAGTCTGCGTCCTTAACAATAAGGTGTCAGAGTCTAACGATAAGGTAGTATTTCTTTAAATAATTAAGTAATAGCTAAATAGCTTCTTAAGTCGGCGGACCGGGCTCATAACTATCACGAAGTTCGTGTAGAGCAGTTCATTGATGAAATGGGTTGATTAATTGATAATCTTATATTGTGACTTGAGTGACGTATCTTGGGGCCCTAGGGCTTTGAGCTACAAAGAGATTTTACAGTGCACGTGCTCTGTGCACGTGACTCGTGCACGTGACCCACGCCTTTTAGAGAATACAGATTATCTAACAGTTTTATATAGTAGCTAGTAAAGGGTAGGGAATTCCTTAATATAATGCTTAAGGTACTATAGTATACTCTCTATATACTACTTAAGCTAGAGTAACCTATAATAATAGAAGTATCTTATAAGATCTTTAAGATCGCCTCCTCCCTATAGTATCTTTATAATTTATCTAGTAGTTCCCTATAGGGTATCCGTTATAGAAGGGTTATAATCTATCCCTTACATTGATAACTACGTCCTTAGAGCTGTGGCCCATGCGCACCAATTAATGAGGTGTATACACGGGCGGTAAGTTATTCTGCCGCATCACCAGAGCGTCAAAGGGAGGAAGTGCTAGAGCCCGAAGTAGTGGCTTTTTGCGACCCAATTTTCGGAAATAGCATATTAAGTAGCCTGCACAAAATCCGTGTCCTTGGATATATAATTGCGCACCACTTTAGTGGCATATTTAATTGATAAAGTTATCTATTTACGACTAGACGCGAGGAAGTTGATGTTCAGAGTTGCGGAGGATAGGCCTCTCGGATAATAGACCTATCAGCTAATAGTATCCGGAGACTATCCGGATAGTCTCCGGATAGTCTTAGCAAAATCACCTTAATATACTTATACTTGCGATGCAACCCCCAATATTAAATAAATAAATTTTCTATTAATATAGATTGATAGAGCTTGCAAAGCGCTTTAAAATGGTACCACTTTTATCTAAATAT
>Ga0307507_10001138_pt1 | contig 58939 bp, 12 predicted proteins | sample 7_EM_MG_FD_207223 | JGI IMG/M metagenome (GOLD analysis project Ga0307507, IMG submission 207223) | Populus trichocarpa ectomycorrhiza microbial communities from riparian zone in the Pacific Northwest, United States - 7_EM | ecosystem: Host-associated > Plants > Roots > Unclassified | place... | reverse complement strand
TTAAATTATTAAAATTTATTATTAAGTGGTTGTTAAGATATTAAAGTGTGATTTTTCCATTTTTTGGTGTGTTTTTGAAGTGATCAGCTTACCCGTTTGACCAGCTCACCCGTGAAATACGTTATAACTAGTAATAATAATACCCAATTGTTTTATATATAATTAATATAATACCTTAAATACTATTTTAACATTTAGTTTAGTCTTTCAGTTTAACTATCCATTTATAAGCAATATACTATTAATATTACTACGCGAACCCCTTATTCCGCGAAGAATACCTTCTAAAATACTACTATAAATCTTAAATCTCTATCTAATATAACTTTTATTAGTACTCCGTGTCTTATAAACACTTCTTTAGTATAGATTTTAGCTATATCCTCCGCTAAGATTTCTTTTATACATACTATAAAGTAGCCCTACTTAGTTAACTTATTTACTATTACTGGAATTATATTATAATTCTATCTAGTAATAGGGTCCTTTAACTTTAGTAGCTTTATAATAAAGTCCTATAATATAGCCTCCTATATCCTTTCCGTAGGTTTTCTTAGATAAACTCTTTAAGTGCTCTTAACTTGTCTTTAGTTAACTTATAGATTAAAAAGAACTTTAGACTTATTTCTGGTTTTAATTCTATCTTATAGTCCTATACTATATACTCTAACAGTTTTTTACTTTCTAGGCTCTATAGCTTTTTGCCGTACTTATAGTATCTTTTTGATATATAACTTAAACTTTACTTAGTCTTTTTATATATCGCTCTAACCTAATATTATACTATTTTAGTAACTTATTGTATCTTGCGTTATTAAGTATCCTTAATATTAACTTAACCTATAACCTAATTAATCTTTAGATTATATTCCTATAATCTAATTAATCTTTAGATTATATTCCTATAACTAAGGCATTTCTAGTATTGCCTTATTCTTTTCTAATAGTAGGATATTAAAAGATATCTTAACTTGTCTTTCTTTAATGGTTATCTAAATATCCCGTTTTAAGGTTAATAATACCTCCTCTATAGGCTATTAGATTTTCTAAAATTATTATTAATAGATATAGGTGCTCTTTTTATCTGTATAGTAACCCTATCCTTTTAACTATTACTAGTAATATATAGTTTTTTATTACTCTACTATCTACTAGCGCTTTAAAATTTTAATCTTACCAACTAACTTATAAATTTAGGTGTTGTCCTTAAATTCCTTTAAGGGTTTAAGGCTCTACTACTAGCTCCCTTTGGTCCTATAGGCCTCTCCTTTTCCTAACTATTGGCTACTAGGCTCTAACTATACTTAGCCCTTCTTAGGCCAATACTTAGTTTATTTCTTTTCCTTAATATGCCATAGGCACGTATTTTTAGTACACTCTCACTACTATTATCCGTCTAGGCATTCTTCTGTAAGGAATCTTCTTAGTTAAAATATTAAGTTACTTAACTCCTGGACTTCTACTAGGTGCCATCTATATATATACTTAGCGTCTCTATATTGCTTTTTATCCGTTATTTAATATATCCTTATTAGATACTTATAATATTTATCTATTAGCGTTCTGTGTGTGAGGGCGCGAAGAGGCTTCGGGGAAGATTCGAAGGAACAATATAAATTCTATCTAAATCTATGGGTATATAGCTCTTGCAGAGTACAAGACGTTGCGTAAAGAAGAGAAAGGAACATAGGAAGCTTGTAACTAAATATTCGGGAGTCTTGGCAGCAGACGCGTGGGCACGTGCGCACGCGGGTTTCGACAGGTTTCGACCAAATTCCATTACGTTAGTGGAATTTGGTGGAATTCGATCGAGTCGGCGGAATTTGGCAGAATTTGATCAAAGCGTTGGAATTCATCTGTCGAGTGTTTCACCGAGACATTCCTACTGTAACTGGGCTAGTCCCGTTACACTGTGTATATTATATATATTATCCACATATACGATCTACAATAGCGTATAATATACTAAGTATCTTAGGTTAACTTATGGCTTATCTTTATCCTTAAGTTTAAACCTCTTCTATATTAATTTAAACACTACTATCTTATTTACTAGTACTAATACTTATATTATTTCTCTCTAGTCTACAGCTTATTTCTTTAGATTCTTTAACATTATAATTAAGGCTCCTTTAATATAATTTATCTATTTCTCTAATATAGCTTAATCCGATATTGCTTTTTTATCTAACTATATATAGAAATCTTTCTACTTATTATTCTTTTGTTGCTTATACTACTTATAATACAGCTTCGTAAGTATATATAACCTATTTATAAGGAAGTATCTCTTTATTACTGCGTTATTGTAACCTTTTACGTATTATTCCGCAAACCTAGTTAGAATCCCTAGATTCTCTTCTTGTTCTAAGTTATTAAGCTACTTAGCTTATAGTATACCTGCCTTTGGCCTATTAGTAACCTTTTATATAGGTGCTTTACCCCTTATACGTCCTAGTATAGTTAATCTCTAATCTAACTTTTGCTCCTACTATACAATAATTCGTTATCTAAACTTATCTAAACTTTCTTGCTTTCTGCGTCTTATAGCTAAGTCCTTAAAGTTTTCTTGTTTCTTAACCGTTATATTAACCTTTTAACTTTTAGGCTAAATACTACGTTCTTCTAGAATTACTATAGACCTTATTTGTTCTTTAAAATCTTAGCTCCCTAAGAATCTTCATCCTATGCTTATTTATTTATCCTTAAACTAAGCTGCTGCCCTTTCCTATTGGTTTTTATCTATTATAGGTTCTTAGGTATATCTTATCTTATCCTAAAAATCTTAAGCATCTCTTATCTTTTCTTAAGAATCTTAAGCCTATGGCCTTTTGCCTTTATTAAGTTGTAAGCTAGCACTAGCAGTTATCTACTTACTTAATCGTCTTTAGATATTACTTCTTCCGTCTTACAAAGCAATAGATGCTATATTTAATGGTGTTATAATACCCATTACTAAACCGCGTTCTATAGTGGTTTTAGTCTCTACTTCTATTGCGTTATTAAGGTTTAAGTGCCCCTAGTTGGCCTCTTCTTTTTCTTCATCGCTATTAATTAATAAATACTTTAATTCTATTATTAATTCTACTAATCTTTATCTATATATTGCTATAATATCTTAATCTAGCTTATAGAGTTAATCCTATTCTTTATTTAACTCTTTAGTTCCTTTAAGTTCTTATAACTCTAGCTTCTATAGCTAATAGCTTATACTATACTTGGCGTCCTTATAAATTTAGTATATATTATTATAATAAAACGCGAAGTATTTAATTAAACACTTCTTAGTCCCGCGTAATACACTTATATCTATATTATTATACTATAACAATCTAGTGCCCTTTACTGCGTGGTTACTCTAACTACCTTTATAGTCTCTAATAAAATAATCTTATTTTCCGCAATTTATATAAACTTCTTTTTTAAACCATTTTTCTTATTATAGAGTCCGCCTAAATATCTTCTGCTATTAAGATCCCTGGTTTAGCCTTTACTCCTTAGTTCTATAATTACTTAATCCTTAACCTCTAGGTTTTTATAGTTTCTTATTCCACTTCTTAGATTCTTTAATTCTACTTAAGTTTATTAACTCTAGTCCGCCATTCCATAGTTTATAACTCTACGTTTACTATTATATGCTTTGCGCCTTATATAACTATAGAACTCTATCTTACCCTTTCTTAGCTTATTCCCTCTAATAAATTCTATTATTAATCTTAATTAACTAGTTAATTAATTCTTATATAGTTATTACGTCTTCTATAAGAATTATTATATCCTAGACTTTCGCTTTAAGTCCCTGTTCATACTATACTATAAGCGCCCAATTATTCCATTTAACTTATATAGCAAGCGTCTAAAACTGTATTGTGTACTTAATTGCCAAAGTGCGTTATACTAGATTTTAAAGTTTTCTTTCCGCTATAGCTATCGCTTCTAAATCTCTAAATCTCTATATTAATTATTCTGCGAACCCGTTCTAACTTAAGAATATATACCATACTTCTTAGTTAGTAGTTAACATACTATTTACCTATATTTCCATAAGGTAAGGTTTAAACCACTCTAATACTCTTTCTAATAGAAACAGTCCTACGTACGCTATTTAATCTATAACTATCGCTAGTTTCGCTCCTTCCTATATAACCTTAAAGTGCATTTATATAAGGAATCCCTTAAGTTTTAACTTCTCTTCTAAGAACTGTTTAATTAAGGGTAACTTAACCTTTACTGTCCTAATGCTATTAATCCTATCTTTAAGTACCTTATTATTATTTTATAGTTTGTTAACTATTTCTTATAACTATCTAACTATAACTAGTTGCGAGTTAGTGTAACGGGACTAGCCCAGTTACAGTAGGAATGTCTCGGTGAAACACTCGACAGATAACTATCTGAAACTGTTTGCGACTGTTTATAACTGTCTGCGACTGTCTACAACTGTCTGCGATTGTCCGCCACAATCCACCGTTTTCCACCAGCGCCGTAACACCGAAGACCGTCGAAGACCGTCGAAGACCGCGTGCGCACGTGCGCACGCACCGACCACCAAGACACTGACTGTTTAATTATATGATTCTCTCGTTATTCCTTTCTCTTCTTTACGCAACGTCTTGTTCTCTACAAGAGTTATATACCCTTAGATTTAGATAGAATTTATATTATTCCTTCGAATCTTCCCCGAAGTTTCTTCGCGCCCTTATAGTTAGTAACCCTTATACTAGTATCCCCGCTAGAACCTAAGGTAGTTACTGCCGTCAATTGCGTTATAACTAATGCTTTTAGTGGTATATTATTTAACTTTATTAATACTATAACTAGGTAGTAAATATATAATAAAGCCTTGTAGGAAATACTATGGTAGACTTACTAATAGGCTAGGTGTATAGGTAAATAAGAAGTCAACAATATAATAACTAGTAGAGTGGTTGCCCAATAGATTAACTCTAATTATATTCTAAGATTTACTATAAAGAAAGGAACTATCTAGGTAGGGACTATAGTTCTTTAAATATATATTATAACTTCTATAAAATATTAAGTACGTAAGGTATATAAGATACGTTTAGTATATAACGTTCCCTATAGATCCTATAGATCCTATATACTAAAACGGTAACGTAATCTATTATATAACTTAGTTACCCCTTATCCCATAGTTTAACTAGTTCCAACGCCTTCCGCGCTTCTACTACTAGTCCGTTTATATCCTCTCTAAGTAGCCGTACTACTGCTAATATAAGGTCCGTAACACCTCCCTATCTATACCTCCTTTTTAATACCCCCCCACCTAAGCCTTTATATTTATTACCGGCAAAGCTTCTACCTTTTTCTACTTATTCTAAGAGTAGTTAGTTATATAGGTATATTATATAAAGAGGAGAGTTACTTATAGTATAGTAATATTACCGGAGAATCTCTTATATAGTAGGACGGAAAGTATACTAGATAATTATATTTCCCAATTCCTAATAAAAGATAATATTAGTAGGATTTAAACTTATAATCTATTAAGTTTAAAGTTAGTATATATTTATATACGCCACCTATACGCCTTTAGTGGTTACCTTTTACCTAAAATTATTTTATTTATATATCTTATACCCCTACCCCTTAGCGTTATATAATATATCTCTTATGTAACGGAACCTTGTAGCAGGAACTACAGTAGGTCCTATTATTGGGCTGGGTATATAGGTAAGAACAAATCAACAACATAATAACAACTGGTAGAGTAGTTGCCCAACAGATTAACTCCAATTATATTCTAAGATTTACTACAAGGAGAGAACTATCTACGGTAGGGACTGAGGTCCTTTAAATACACAACCATACTCCTAAGAAATCCTCTCTTATACATAAGGTACGTGTTATACGTATTATACATAGACGTATACTGCGTACACTTTATATACTGCGTATAATATTATATAACTCGCTTACCATTCCTTGTTATATAGTTCCACTGGATCCATCCTAGACTATGCCTATATTAACCAACTAGCTTCCTATAACTCTTCCCTAAGTAGTTATAATATTGTACTTAAAGTGTCTGTAACACTATCTCCCTTCTCTTTATCTTTGTCCTTAAAGATTCCCAACATCTCCAAGTTGTCCACTAGAGGTGTAATGTCCGTTTAATTAGTCTAGTTAATATCCTTGCTTATTATACCTAAAGCTCCTTCTTCTTTATAAGCGCAACGTTATGCTCATACCGTGGCTGCCATACTATCGCTTAGTGAGATAATGTCGTCTCCGTGCTCTTATTATACGAAAGTGGGGTTAGTATATATTGCGATAGCAAGTCCCTTATCTTAACAACCCTTATCTTACTCAGAGTGCACTAAAGCAAACATTCAATTGTCCTGCGATATTCGCTCTGTTTCTAACGCTAAATATACGCGTCCTATAACTCTTAATAGTCTTTAAGTTCCCTAAGTAACTTATTATAGGGTCTTATATTTAATCTGCCACTACAAAACTTAAGTTTAAGTTGGCCGCCGTATATGCCAAACTCTACCATTCTGTTAAAGAGACTGCTTGGGCCCTTAAGGCTTAACGTCACTCCTTTAAGTCTTAGTAGGTTACGTTCGCTCGGTTAACCCATCTTAAGAAAGTTTATAAAAAGGTTCATTCTAAGAAGTAAAAACTTGTTTAATAGGGTCTTAACAAGCTAGGTAACAAAAGAACTGGTTCTCCTCCTGCAAGGGAAACAACTCCAAGTAGCTTAGCAATTGCTCCTCTTAGGTCCCCCTTAGGTAACTCATTCTTTAGCAATCCTTCTTTATTAATATTGCCTAACCTACTCTCTTCTAATACTCCTATACCTTTTCTATAGCGTTCCCTAGGTTACTTAGTAGTTCCTAGGTAGTCTTACTATAGCCTATTCACTTTACTTTATACCATGTTTTATTATCTATATCTTTATAACTAATAATCTTTAAAACTTGCTATTTGTCTTCTTCTTATCCTCTATACATATCTGCCTTATAAACTAGTGGCTTAATATCTCCATATACTAGTTCTAGCATCGCGATATGTTATATAGGGTAGATCCTTATTTTGGCTGGTAGGTTTAACTTATACGTAACCAATAAAATCCTTTGCTTAATTTTAAAAGGTCCTAGTCTAACATAGTCTAACTTCTTACTTAATTATCAACTCTTAAAATTTTTATATAGTAGCTACACTTTATCTCCCTCCTTAAGATCTGGTCCCTTAGATCTCTTAGTATTATAGTACCTTTTTATTCATTCTTATACTAGTTTAGCTGTTTCCTTAAGGTCTTTATAAAGATTTATTAACATCTCCATTTTTTATTTAGCTGTGCTACTCGTCTTTTTTGCTTAATATGGCGATAATAATGTTCTTAGTTCGTATCCGTAATTCGCCTTAAATAGTAATATCCCCATTTCTTCTTATAGTATTGCGTTGTATATAAACTGTGTAACTAGTAATAATAATACCTAATTGTTCTATACGTGATTAATATAATGCCTTAGATACTATTCTAGTGTCTAGTTTAGTCTTTCTATTTATCCGTCCATCTGCGGATAATACACTATAGATATTACTGCGTGAACTCCTTATTCTGCCAGAAACACTTCCTAAAATACTATTATAAATCTTAGATCTCTATCTAATATAATCTTATCTAGTGCTCCATGTCTTGCGAATACTTCCTTTATATAGATTCTAGCAACATCTTCTACTAATATCTCTTTAGTGCATGCTATAAAGTATCCCCACTTTATTAGCTTATCCACTATTACTAAAATCGCATTATAATCTTGTCCTATAATAGAATCTCTTAACTTTAGTAACTTAATAATAAAGTCCTATAATATAACTTCCTATAGTCTTCCTAGTATTTTAACAGGTTGTAGCCCTCCATACAGCTTATACCTTGTTGGTTTGTTCCTTTAGCAATCTAAACATTTCTTTATAACTTGTCTTACTAGCCCCCAAATTCCTTAAATAATGTATTTCTTTTAAAGCCTTAATACTAAGCCTATAGCTCTATTATGTTCTTATATTATTCCCTTATAGAATTCCCTAACAAATTCTTCTGTAATAGACTTAGGTATATACGTTGCTTCTCTATTTTTATATTACTCTAAGTCTAGATCCTCTACCTATGCTTTTTAGATCTTCTATATTTAATTACTCTCTAGTAACTTATGGATCTGACTTTCCTTAGTTGCTATAATCTTTAGATAATTATACCTAATTAATCCGTCTTAATCCTTTCGTAATAAAGCTCCTAATAGCTTTTTATTACTTTATAGTTCAGCCTTTCTACTTAGAGCGTCTGCTCGTGCATTGTCTATACCCTTAGTATGCTAAATTTCAAAATAGTATTCTATAAGCATTTCTGCCCATCTAACCTGTCTTTAGTTAAGTTCCTTTGTTATTAGGAATCCTATAAAGTTCTTATAGTTTATCTTAACCACAAATGGTTTCTCTGTACCTTGCAAGAATGCTCTCTATTTTTTAAGTACTATAACTATACCTAACAACTCCTTATTATAGATGTCATAGTTTAACTCTAGTAGTATTATTTTCCAACTATAGTACGCTACTAGATGCCATACGTCCTAATGCTTTTATAGTAAATATGCTCCTAGTGCAAAGTCTAATATATTTGTCTTAACAACTATTTCTAACTTTGGTTAATAGATCTTAAGGACTAGTTCTTAGGTAAACAACTCTTTAAGTTCCTAGAATAGCTCCTTCTATTTACTACCCTAAACCTACAGTTCCTCCTTCTTTGTTAGTCTTATAAATGGCTTAATACTTTTTAACCATTATGCTATAAACCTCCTATAGTAGTTACAAAACCCTAGAAATGACCTTAACTATATAATGTTCTCTAGTTCTTGCTAACTTACTATAGCTTTAACTTTCTTTAGGTCCATACTAATCTTTCCTAGTTTAATAATAAATTCTACAAAATTGGTTTTTCTTGTAAAGAACTCGTATTTCTTAATTACTACTAGTATTTATTCTTCCTATAGTCTCTTTAAGACCTATTTAATATGTTCTCTATGTTCTTTCTTATTCTCTAAGTAGATGATAATGTCGTTAAGGTATACTATAATAAATTTATCTAGGTGTTCTCCTAATACACTATTAATTTGCTTCTAGAACGTTACTAGTGCATTTATAAGCCCAAATTGTATAACTAATGGTTTATATAGTCCTTTCTTTGACCTAAAGGCTGCCTTCTATTCGTTGCCTTCCTTAATCCTGATCTAATGGTACGCCTATCTTAGATCTATCTTTATAAAGATCTTTACGTTGCCTATCCTATCTTGGATTTCGCTAATTAAGGGTAAAGGATACCTATCCTTCCTAATAATACTGTTTAACTGTCTATAGTCTATACATATCTTGAGTTTTCCGTATTTTTTTAGGATAAATAGTACTGGATATTCTGCTAATAACTATAACGGTCTAATATATCCCTTGCGTAAGTTCTCCTAGATAAACTCTTTAAGTGCTACTAACTCTGTTTCAGTAAGCTTATAGATTAGAAAGAACTTTAGACTTATTTCCTCTTCTAGTTTTATCTTATAGTCCTATACTATATACTTTAACAGCTTTTTACTTTCTAGTAACCATAACTTTTTACTATACTTGTGGTATCTCTTTAGTATATAACTTAAGCCTTACTTAGTCTCTTTATATATCACTCCAACTTGGTACTATACCAACTTGGTTTACTGTCGCATTTTACGCCATTAAGTATCCTTAATATTAACCTAACCTATAACCTAATTGATTTTTGGATTGTACTCCTATAACTAAGGCATTCCTAGTATCGCCTTATCCTATCCTAATAGTAGGATATTAAAAGACATTCTAACTGGTCTTCCTTTAATAGTTAACTAAATAGGTCCTATTTTAAGATTAATAATACCTCCTCTATAGGCTATCTAATCTCCTAAAATTATTATAAGTGGATACGGGTGTTTCTTCTGTCTATATAGTAACCCCATCCTTTCTACTGCCTTTGGTGATATGTGGTTCCTAGTTGCTTTACTATTTACCAACACTTTAAACTGTTAATCTTACCACTTAGCTTATAAATTTAGGTATTATCCTTAAATTCCTTTAAGGGTCTAAGGCTCTAATACTAGTTCCCTCTAGTCCTATACGCCTCCCCTTTTCCTAACTGTTGGCTGCTAGATCCTGCCTATACTTAGTTTAACTTAGGCTAATACTTAGTTTATTTCTTTTCCTCTATATGCTATGGATAAGTGTTCTCTAGGTACTTCTACCACTATTATCTATCTAGGCATTCTTCTGTAAGGAATCTTCCTGGTTAAAGTATTAAGTCCCCTTAACCTTATACTTCTACTAGGTGCCAACTATATATATACTTAGTATTCCTAAACCGCTTTTTCTCTAGTGCCTAATATATCCTTACTAGGTACTTCCGGTTCTTATCTTTTAGTGCTCTATACATGTTACACGTGTCATCTACATAAGCTATCCACAATAGTATATAATACGCTGCATATTTTGGGTCAACTCTTAGTTTATCTTTATCCTTAAGTTTAAACTTATACCTAGTTAACCTAACCACTGGTATTTCTGCTACGGGTATTAAGATTTGTTACTTACTTCTCTAGTCCCTAAATTCTTCTTCTAGGTTCCTTAACGTCATAATTAACACTCCTTTAATATAACTTATACGTTTTTCCGTAATAGGTTGGTTTTAGACAACTTTTTTATCTAGCTATATATAAAAATCTTCCTATTTGTTGTTATGTTGTTGCCTATACCACTTTCCGTATAACTGGTTTAGTGTGTATAGTCTATCTATTAGAAAGTACCTTGTTATTACTACATTATAACATCCTTTGGTATATCTTTCTTTAAACCTAATTGGAATATCTAGATCCTCTTCTTGTTCTAATTTATTTAACCATTTTGCCCTAGGTGTCCCTACACTTGGCCTATTAGTAACTCTTTATACGGGTACTCTGTCCTTTATACAACCTAGCATAGCTGACCTCTTATCTAGCTTTTGCTCTTGCTATATAATAATTCTTATTCTAAACTTATCCATAGTTTCTTGTTTTCTGCGTCTTATAGCTAGATCTTTATAGTCGTCTTGCTTTTTAATCCTGGTATTAACTGTTTAATCTTTAGGCTAAATACTACGTTTACCTAGGATTACTAACGTTCTTACTCGTTCCCTAAACTTATAGTTCTTAAACTTGCGTCCTATACTCATTCGTTTATTACTAAACTGAGTTACTACCCTTTCCTATTAGTTTTCGTCCGTTATAGGTTCTTGGGTATGTCTTATTTTATCTTAAGAATTTTAAGCTTCTTATATCTCTTCTTAAGAATCTTAAGCCTGTGGCCTTTTGCCTTTATTAAGTAATAAGCTAGCACTAGTAGTTGTCTACTTGCTTAGTTTCTTCTAAACATTACTCCTATTATTTTATAAAGCGATGGAAATCATATCTAACGGTATTATAATATCTGTTACTGAACCCTATTCTATAATGGTTTTAGTTTCTACTTCTATTTTAACTTCTCTAAGGTCTATATACTCCTAGTAAGCTACCCTTATTGCCTTATTATTAGTAAATGCTTCGCCTATATTAAACTTATTGTCTTTAATATCCAATCTATAAGCTGGTTCGTTGGTTCCTTTAAACTTAGATAATAATAGCTCCTATAGCTAATAGCTTACGCTGTACTTAGCATCCTTATAAATTTAGCATATATTATTATAACAATACGCAAAACTGTTAATTAAACATTCTTTTGTTCCTTATAGTGTACCATTATCCCTCTATATATACGTGCTATCTGCTAGCCTTATTCCCTTTACCACGTAGTTACTCTAACTACCTCTATAGTCTCTGGCGAAATGACCTTATTTTCCGCAATTTATATAAGCTCCATCTTTAAACTACTTTTCTTGCTATAGAGTCTGCCTAAATATCTTCTGCTACTAAGATCCCTAGTTTAGCCTCTACTCCTAGGTCCTTTAATTACTTAATCCTTAACCTCTAGGTTTCTATAGTTTCTTTTCCTATCTTTAGGTTTCTTTGGTACCGCTTAGGTCTATTAGCTCTGCGCTATTCTATGGTTTTTAACTCTATGTCTGTCGTTGCGTACTCTACGCCTTGTATAATTATGGAACTCTATCTTGCCCTCTCTTAGCTTGTTCCCTTTAATAGATTCTATTAGGATAATTACGTCCTGGACTTTAGCCTTAAGTCCTTGTTTATACTATGCTATAAACGCTCTATTATTCCACTCAACCTATATAGCTAGTGTTTAAAACTATATTATATACTTAATTGCTAAAGTACGTTATACTAAGTTCTAAAGCTTTTATTCCGCTATAGTTGTGGCCTCTAGGTCTCCAAATATCTGCGTTAGTTGTTCTGCGAACCCATTCCAACTAGTAAATATATACCGTATATTCTAGTTAGTAGTTGTTATGCCATTGGCCTGTATTTCCGTAAGATATAGTTTAAACCACTTAAGTACCCTTCCTGTTAGGAATAATCCTGTATAGGCTACTTAATCTAATAATGTTGCTAACTTCGCTCCTTCCTATATTACCTTAAAGTGCATCTATGTAAGAAATCCCTTAAGCTTTAACTTCTCTCCTAAGAACCGTTTAATTAAAGGTAGCTTAATTTTTGCTGCTCTAATTCCATTAATGCGTTCTTTAAATATCCTATTATTGTTTTATAAGTGATTAACCATTTCCTATAACTAACCTTATGTAACTACTTAAGAATCCGTATCTGCTATACTAGTATCTCCTAGTCCTGAGGTTGTGGCTGCTATTAATGCCGTTATAACTGGTGCTCTGGGTGGCATGTTGTTTAATCTTATTTAATACCGTAACCTTAGTAGTAAATGTGTAATGGAACCTTGTAGTAGGAACTATAGTGGGTCCTATTATTAGGCTGGGTATGTAGGTAAGAATAAATCAACAATATAATAATAACTAGTGGAGTAGTTGCCTAACAGATTAACTTTGATTATATTCTAAGATTCACTACAAGGAGAGAACTATCTACGGTAGGGACTAAGGTCCTTTAAATACACAACCATACTCCTAAGAAATCCTCTCTTGTACGTAAGGTACGTGTTATACGTGTTATACGTAGACGTATACTGCGTACACTTTATACACTGCGTATAACATTATGTGACTCGCTTACTATTCCTCATTATATGGTTCCACTGGATCTATCCTAGACCGTGCCTGTATTAACCAACTAGCTTCCTGCGACTCTTCCCCAAGTAGTCGTAACATTGTACTTAAAGCGTCCGTAATATCTTATATACCTTTCCTTATATAACTTCTATATTTCTTTTATTTCTCCTTTTATCTAAAATCTAGCTATTCTCTTCTAAAATTTTACTTCTATAATAACTCTTTATATACTCTATTTTTTTAACACTTAATATTCTAAGTTATATCCTTTCCTATAATATTATATAACGTCCTCCTAAAAATACTCTCTCTAGTTTATTACTTATAGCTAGAATTAAAAGCACTTCTCTTATAAAGAGCAGAAGCTATAGCTAGCGCTTATTTATTATTTTTAAGACCACCACTAAAGTAGAGAAACTTTAATTTTATATAGTACTTTAGAGTAGTAGTTATTATACTTGTCCTAGCTTGCTAGTTAAGTAACCTTTTTATTTAGCTCGTTTATAATTTAATTATACTTATTATTATTCATTGCTTAACGTCCGATTAGGATCCCTATTAGGCCCACGTAGACTACTTCTTATTTATATATGGGGAGAAAACTCTACTTAAGAAAACCCTATAATCCATCTCCCCGCCTTTTGGGACTCGCCTACTTAGCGTCTACAAGTCGCCTATAGTGCTTTACTACCTTACTTTTTAACCTCCTTAGGAACTACTGCTGCCGTAACAAGCCTATAGACGCGCTAGTATTACAAACTTTACTCTACTACTGTAGAGTTATTAGGGGGCGCCTATTGCTCGCCCCTTTGCCTTCTATTACCATTTCCTTTGCAACCTAAAACTAGTCTAGTATATTTTGGCTAATAAGCTACTAGGAAACCACCTTAAGACCTTTTTATATTAAGAGTAGTATATTATAGTTCTCTGTACTAGCTACTAAGAGTATTACTTCTTAGTTGGTGCGTAAGGGGCATAATAGTATTACGTATTTTAGTATCTGTCTTAACCAGCTATATTTATATCTTGGGCTACCTACTAGAACACCTACCTAGTAGGGCCAATCTTTTAGTCCTATTATTCCTATTCTTAAGAGTATTGCTATTATATTTTCTGCCTTTATTAGGCCTTCTTAGAGCCCTTAGGTATTTATCCCCTATAGTGTTAACTATGCTACAGCTTAGGTTTCTCTTGCCTAAGTCAGCTTCTATACCTTTAACTCCTATATACTTCTCCAGTGTTGGTCTAACTAGTATTGTATTACAGTAGATAGTTTCCTAGCGTTCTTTTATACTCTACTTTAGCTCCTTCCTCTTTCTTACTATTGTCTTTACTAGCCTCTTACGCGTCTCCCTTCCTCCTCTATATAGGCCTAGGCCCTAACGCAGCACTATTCTTCTTCTGCTTTCTTTACCTGTTTCTCTAATATGTCTTCCCTACTTTAGGGTTGTTGGTTTGTTCTCCTGTAGGGCACCCTATAGTTCTTTTATAGATTATTTAGGCGTATCTTGATATACTTTATAACATTAGAGTTGCGATTATTTTGCGCCCTTTATATTGCAGCGGCTTTAATATATATTTATAGGGGGGTAATATTGGCTTCCTTCTTAAGCAGTGCTATGGCCGTTTACTTATACCTACCTATAATGCTCCAGAGGCAGGCTGTTTAGACCTTTTAGAGTAGTTTAAGGAGTGACTTAGGGGGGCCTTTCTCAGTTTCTCTAATGGCCTAAATACTGGATTTATACGTTATAGTTGGCCGGATAACTACTGTGTATAGTAGGCGTAACCTCTGGAAGTATGGACTCCATATAGAATTGACGATTCTAGATAATGCGATATACTATACTTGGCCCTTATAGGCTAATTTAATTATACTTATTAAGTTCCTTATACTTATTTTATAATAGCTTATTATATAATACTATCTAAAGAGAAATAGGCTTTTTTTAATACTTAGTATATTTCCAAGAGCCATTAGACCTTTAAAAATACTATCTTCTACTACTCCTTCTTCTAAAATATCTTAATATACTTTATATAACAATTTAGGTAAAGAATAAGTGTAGTAGTATAAAGAGGTAAGTTATTCATTCTCTAGTAGTACTTATTAAACTTCGCCTATATATTCTTTACTTAAAGTAAAAGAGCTTTATTTAATTTAAAGAGTGCCTATTATATAACGTTAGCTTTAGCTTAGATAAAGTAGCTAAAAGAAGAGTTATATAAGAGAGTTCTCTATATATTTAATAAGTATTATATAATCCCCTTATATCTCTAATATTATATAATAGAATAGCTTTAGAAATATATAAGTTATATAAAGAAGCTTCCGGTCTTATAGTAAGATATAATCCTCTTTAAGTATATTAAAGTTACTTTTAATATAGTTATTAATTCCTAACTTATACTTAAGTAAAACGCTTAGCATTTAATACTAGCTATTCCATCTTATATAATTATTAAGTAGAACTTATCTTCTAATTAAAGTCTTAAACTCCTTTATACGACTTACTAAGGTATAGAAGTATACTATAATATCACAAAACTTGCCAAGTAGGCCTATTACTTAGAAAGCCTATTTCTACTTAATCTCTTCCTTATAACTTTACTTCTTTCTACTTATATTATTCCTTTATACAACTTAATAGCCTTAAATTTAAAAGTATCTTTAAAGAGGAAAGCCTGGACGGTAAGATTAATAGTATATCCCTAGTAGCGGATATATTATTAGATAGGATCCCAAGTAATATCTTTATTATTAGTAAGATACTTATAGATCGTATAATAGAGGGTATTATTTATTATAAAATTATCTATAATAATAGCTCTAAGCTTTTATATAATTCTATACTCCTCTAAAACTAAAAGAAGAGTATTTTATTATTTAGCTCTATTATAACTAGGTACTATACAGAGGGTAAAAAAAGCTTTTATCTAGTTTTTCTAGCTATTAATAAAGTGGGCATAAACTATAAGAAGAAGGTAGTTATTTAGGGACGCCTAGATATTAATAGAAAGAAAAATACTTATTAACGCTAATTAAACTTATCTTTATATAATGTCTTTCTATAACTAAAAGAAATGGGTAATTATCTAAAAAAATTATATATATTATTATTGTTATTAAATTAAACAACCCTAAATTAAGAGCCTAATAAAAGATATAAAACCTTTCCCACTCTATAACCCGGAATAAAAGGGTTTATATAATAACTACGTTAATAAGAGCTTGCTAAATAACTTCCTTATTTAAAACCTTTATAAGGATTATAAAATTAACTTTATCTGTCCTAAATTTTAATACTATTTATACTTAAAGTCCCTAAAGCTTTTAAAGTGCCTGCTCCTTTATATAAAGCTGTTTTAAGTTAATAGAGATTATATAGTTATTTACAAAGTAGTTTTTAATATTTATAGTTAATAGTGCCAAGTAACTTTCGGACTAATTGCAGTATATAAGCCTTTAGTTCTTTTTATTATATATTAGCTTGTTTTTATACGGTAGGTAAGTAAATTTATAGACTAAAGACCAAAGCTGTAATAGGATTAGCCCAGTTATAGTAGAAATGTCTTTGTGAAATACTTAACAGATAACTATCTAAAACTATCTCCAACTGTCTACAACTATCTGCAACTATCTATAACTATCTATAACTGTCTATAATTATCTATAATTATCCGCTATAATCTGCCGTTTTCTACTAGCGCTATAATATTAAAGTCTATTAAAGACCGCGTGTGTATATATGTATATATTAACCACTAAGACCCCTAACTATTTAATTATATAATTCTCTTATTATTTCTTTCTCTTCTTTACATAATGCCTTATTCTCTATAAGAGCTATATATCCTTAAATTTAGATAGAATTTATATTATTCCTTTAAATCTTTTTTAAAGCCTCTTTATGCCCTAATACTACGTTATATTAAAATAACTACTATTAAAAATAGCAAACGAACCTAAATCCCTTTTAATGACTATAAGTATTATATCCCTAGTTAGGGAACAGTTAACCATAATATAATAATTCTTTATAGATGCCTTAGATTAGCAGCGGACTATACTAGAAGCCCAATATTAGCGATTAATAGAAGCACTCCGCAAAGAACTCCGCAATATTAAGGCACTTTTATTAGAGACCCTAATAATAATATCTAGGCTTATAGAAGGCTAAATCCATCCTTTCTAAAGATTGTCTACTATATATTAATGTAATACCGCCAGCTTATTTTCTAATAGGTTATACAATAGTCTAAAAGGAGGTTGCTTATCCCCTATATCTATCTTTGTAACGGAACCCTTTAGGAGGTACATATCAGATAAGACAGTAGGAGGTTTCATCAATGTACCGTCTACGTCCCATGTATATCCTAGAGGAGACATAGTTAGATAGATAGGGGCGAAAGGTTTTACTAGTATCTTAGAAGGTTTATATAGGAAGCTAGTTCTCCTCTAGAGAAGAACTAGCAATTAGTCTCTAAATGAAAGTGGTTAGAAGCATTTGTCCTCCAATATATACAACTTATTCTACCTTTAACTTACCTTCTACTTACCTATAACACTACCAATTAGATAATTATACGTTCCGGTTAGGCTGGCCTCTTACAATTTTAATTGCTCACAATCCTTTATAGAAGGAATATACGGCTATTAATTAACAATGACGGGCCATACCTCCTTACCCCCCAAAATAACGCCCTTACTATAAGAGGCTGACAGAGTCTCCCCAGAGGAGCGCATCCCCTTTACTTATAAAGGAGTAGACTAGAAAGCCACGGCTGGTCCGTCTAACCTTTTAAGACCCTTAGGAACAATCACCGCTAGGAAGTTATTAAAGCGGTTACTATACAAGACCCTATAAAAGACAAAGGAGTTGGAGATATAATTAAGACAAGTATATTAAAACTACCAAGGACAATTATAAGGACAATTAGTGGAAGTATAGATACCCTAGACACAAAGCGGACTTAAAGGGGTAATGCCATACTATGCTATAATATTAGAAAAACCTAAATTCCGCACAAAGGAACCTAATAAGTATAATGGTAATAGTCTCTGGAACTATAATTATTTTATCCGTTAATATAAAACTAAGTTTCGGCTGAACCCAAAATATTACTCTAATAAGTATAATTAGATACTAATTGCTTCTACCTTCCTGCGTAGCACTATTAAGAGTTTATAGACACGCTATAGGAAGAAACTTACCATACCCCTTAAATTTAGCAAACTTAAGTTATGGTTGGTTAATTAAATCTAAGACCCTACTAATTAAGGGATAGATTATAACCAGCAATACTATAATACTAAATAGCAAGAAGGCTAGAGTGTAGTCTAGTTTATAAACTACTTAGAAGAACTAGAAGATAATATACCCTACTTAGACCTGTGGGATAACGCCATATAACTTCACTAGCTACTTGCCAAGTTATAACCTAAGATTTAACAGGCCATATAGGAGAAGGGCGAAATTCCTACCTCCTAAAAAAAGGTTATCTCTAAAGCTACTTAAATTAAGAACGCTAAAAGAGACTATCTAGGGAAGTAAAAGAAACGAGACACTAATAATAAAGAGCGTAGAACTAGACCTAGCTTTAATAAAAGGGGCAGATTCTAACCTAACCACTCTATAGAAGGACAATGTAAGCAGGCTTTATAACCCTAGAGCAACACTAGTTAACCCCAGAATAATAATAGGCAGAAACTATAGAACTAAGAGTTACGCAGCTGTTATTACTACAGCAAGAAAGGCTATATACAACACTTCTGCCGGTAGAAGAAGTAAGAGGATACTTAATTAGAAAAAGAGAGAGCCTAGTAGATCTTCACTCCCTTATACTAGGCTAGCAAGAGAAGGAGGAAGTAAGCTACTATATAGTCATTCCCGTCTCTATTTAAGTTAATAATAAATGGGTAATATAAGACTACCTTATAGACAGCGGCGCGACCATAGGGTTTATTTCTCAATTACTAGTAAAAGAATTGGATTTGGACCTTAGTGGCTTGTAAGTGCGCACCATTTAAAGCATTAGAGGCTACCGGAATCCGTGCTATAGAGAATAAACTTTTTCCATGGCTAGCTAGGACCGCAATAGTCTATAGGATATGCAGGAGATGCGCTTCTGCGCCGTAGAAATTAAGGGGTATAACCTTATTTTGGGATACCTATGGCTTTAACAAGTTAATCTAGATATTAATTGGCCTTTAGCCTTATATTAACACCAGAAGTCTTAACCGCGCATTATAGTTAAAAATTAAAAGACTTTCTTAAACTATGTGTAAGAGGAAGGGTAGGCGTATACCATATATGCTACCCTTAACACCAAAAATGGGGATATAGGGTATTTATTTTTAGATGTCTGGCTATACGCAGTTAAGGAACTAGAGATTTTACAGGAATATACAGACCTAAAGGATGTTGCTGATAAGGAAGCCGCGCATACCTTACCTAACCCTATATTAGTAGAGTATAAGATAGATATAGGAGACAAGGAATCTCCTTTTAGACCACTATATAACCTGTTAGAAAATAAGCTAGTAGTATTACGTTAGTATATAGTGGATAATCTTTAAAGAGGATGGATTTAGCCTTCTATAAGTTGGGTAGGGGTACTAATTATATTTATACCTAAGAAGGATAAGACCCTTTGTCTCTATATTAACTATTAGGTGCTAAATAAGATTACTATAAAGAATTACTACCTACTACCCTTAATAGGGGAGCTTATTAATAGGCTATTGGGCATAAAGATATTTATAAAATTAGATCTAAAAGATGCATACTATTAAATCCGGATTAAAGCCGGCAATAAATAGAAAACGGCGTTCTAAATACGGTATAGCCACTTTAAGTACCTAGTAATGCTATTTAGGCTCACTAACGCACCAGTAATATTCCAGGCCTATATTAATAAGGCATTATTAGGCCTATTAGATACAATATATATGGTCTACCTTAATAATATTATAGTCTACTCTAATAACTACAAAGTATATACGTACTATGTACGAATAGTACTAGAAAGACTACGGGAATATAAGCGCTATATAAACCTAAAAAAATGCTCATTCTATATTACCAGTATTAATTTTCTGGGCTTTATCATTAGCGTCAATGGAGTATTAATAGAGAAAAGCCGGGTAGACGCTATTAGGAAATGGCCATACCCTATAATATTTAGGGAAGTATATGTTTTTATAGGCACAGCGAACTTCTACTAAAGGTTTATTATTTATTACTTATAAGTAATGCTTCTAATTACTAATCTGCTAAAGGGATCTAAGGATAGCAAGAAGTTAGGACCCTTTATATTTAGGGAAGCTACTAAGTAGGCTATAGACCAGTTAAAGGATTTATTTACATTAGCGCCTATCCTAATATACTTCTACTAGGAGCTATATATATACCTTAAAATGGATACATCCGGCTTCGCCCTAGGGGCAATTATATCTTAATTAAAAGACGGAGAATAGTATCCTATAGCGTTTTAGTTAAGGAAAATAACCCCTATAAAGTAGCGTTATATAACATACAACTAGGAGCTACTCGCAATAGTCACAGCAATAAAGCACTAGCGACATTATTGTATAGGAAGTAATTATCCCATTAAAGTCCTTATAGACCATAACAACCTAGAATACTTTATAACTATAAAGGTGTTAAGCGGTTAATAAGCTAGATAGGCAGAGGCACTATTATAGTATAACTTTAAGATTATGTACTGCCCAGGAAAGATAAATCCCGCTAATAGGTTGTTAAGATGTCTAGATTATAAGACTAGGAGAATCTAGAACAGCATAGGGGAAATAATTCCTATATTATAAAATTTGCTTAAGAAAAAAGAAGAATCTTTCCTTAGAACTATAGAATTCCGTAACAGGGTAGAGGTGTAACAGTGCAAGTGTGGGTATTGAAAGAACGACTTAATTCTAAATCTATGGTAATCAAGTGAACTAAATACATGAAGGTAGACCCGGAACTCCGTAGTCTATGACTCAATATTTAACCGTATCCGAGACATACAAGGGTAGCGTCAATCATGTCTCGGAGCCTCTTAGGCAACGATCTTGTGTCTTAGCGTAGTGCTAGTGAACTGTTACACACCCCCCCAGATTTGACGGTGTAGTTAAAGCTGTAGAAAATAAAACGAAGATAGAAGCTATACCAAAATAGGAAATTTAGATACTACTTTAGGAGTAGTATAGGGTGATACTTAAGAGTCTTTGTTAGTTATAGCAGTAATCTAATGTCAAATGTCTACTAGATTTAATTGCTTTATCCATGCCTTGTGCCTTTGATGGGGTAGGATCTTGGTAAGACCGTCGGTAGGCATCTTGTCTATAGGGACCCATTGTACGTCGATCTTTTTGTCTTGGACTTCCTGTCTAAGCCAGTGCTAATAGACGTTGATATGTCGTAGCTTGGTGTCAAGCTTTGGTGTATTTTGTCTTAGGAGTCGTATAGTCTGCATATTGTCGCATAGCAGGGTAAAATCGCGTTCTAAATTGAGACCGATTGCCTTAAAGAAACGCTGCCACCAGATAATTTCAACAGCAGCCGTAGACAGGGAGAGAAGCTCCGCTTTAGTAGTTAAGCGAGTTACTGATTGTTATAGGGTTGCCTTCTAATCGATTAGTCCTTTGAATAGCATAAAAAGGTATCCTTAAGAGCTCCGTCTAGTCTCTTTATGGTCTGCAAATGCTGCGTCAGATGCTCCGTAAAAGGTAACGTCTTCTCCTTCGGGGTTTCTGAAGTAGACGTGTACTCCAAATACTTCGCCAGAGTATTTAATAGCTGTAGATTTTGTTCCAAGGCAATAGGCGATGGCTTGGTTTAATGCATTGAGGTGCTTTTAATTTGGATTGGTGAGAAATTCGGCCAGCTTAGAATGCGTCTTCGCAATATCAGGTCTTCTAAATACGGCAAGGTGCGTAAGAGAACCAACCCGTTGCTAATAGGCTAGTGTTCTTTGAGGGTTCGTCTGCTGGTTAGACGGAATCAGTTCTTCAGCGGGAAGTAGTGACTTAGAAAATCTTCCTGGTTGAATATTAAATTAACCGGCTATCTTTTCGATATATAAATCTTGGCAGAGCCAGAGCTTTCTGTTTGCATGATCTCGTTCGATTTGAATTCCTAGGAACCATTATAGGTCTCCTAGTGCACGGATCTTGTATTGATATAGAAGTTTAGCTTCAAATTCTTCTAATCTTTGAAGGTCCTTTTTGGCAAATAGAACGGCAATATCGTCTATGTAGAAGAAGACAATTAGTCGTCTATTGGTGTAAAGGCAGTTCGTACCTGGGACAGGCTTTAATCCGAATTTAGCTAGTGTATTTATAAGCTCTTTGTACCAAAGTAGTAGTGAGACCTTTAACCCGTATAGCGCCATAAGTAGCTTTAGGATATATCCGTTTTAATTGAAGCCTTCTGGGCAATAGCAGTAGACTGGCTTAACTAGTCTTGCGTTTGTAAATGCGTTTACAGCGTTATACTATCAAATCTCCAAATTAAATGCAGCTGCTATAGCCATAAGGGCACGGAATATTCGAGCAGCTAGGGTTGCTGCATAGGTCTCTTCTTTGGTAATCTGCAGGTCTCTACGGACACACAGTCGAGCCTTTAGCTTTTGAAGGTAACCGTTGCTATCGAACTTGTATTTAAAGACCTATTTTAGTGGAAGGATCTGCTCGTTATATACTTCTTCTTTTGGTACAGTCTTAAATGTCCCTCGGCGTTTTAGGTCATTGTATTCTTTTTCTATGGCCTTTTGAAAGCTGGTAGTTAAAGGGTGCTTTCTTAGCTCTTTTAGGTTCCTTGGTTTAGGAGGAAGATTATCTCTATGTAGGGAGGATCTAGTTCGGTTAATGTCTTTTACTAGTCCTATGGTAAAGCCAGCGTAGTAACCAAATAGGGTAGGTATATTGGCTAGTGCTGCTGCGTACGCTTGACGTTGAATTCGTTTGGAACCTTCTGGTAGGACGAGGTCGGTAGAAGGATTGGCTAAGACCTTGTTAGCTCGTGGAGCTGTATTTGACGGTTCTAGTAAACTGCTTGGCTGGGTAGAACCTGTTTCAATTATATCCAAGATATCGTCTTAAAGTCCTCCCGGTGTGGTGTTTGTTTCTGGCAGATCTGGAGATACCGTTTTGCTAGGTGTTGGTAGCTGTTTAATGTCCTTTATAGGAAGCTCTGCCGAGTCGTTTAATGTAGTCGTTTAATCTGCATTTGAGGTAGGTCTATATAGGATAGATTTATCCTTAGATTTATCCTTATGGAGAGGTTCTGGTAGACTAATTGCCTAGATGGTGTCTTTTAATGCTTCCCTGAGTAGGTAATTGATGTTTTGACCCTTGGGGTTATAGAACAAGGTCTTATTAAATATGACGTCTCTAGTTTGAATGACTTTGTGAAGACTTGGAATCCAGATTTAATAAATATTTGTTGAATTATAGCCGACTAGGTGTCTAATTAATGTATAAGGAGCTAGCTTGTCTCCCTTTCTAACTTGTTTATTCAGTGTATAGGTCTTACAACCATATTCATGTATATAGGTAAGTAATGGTAGCTTGCCGTAGGCGACCTTATACGGAGTTTTCCACCCTAGTTGTTTATTTGGTGTTTGATTAAGTGCATAGCCAGTAGCAAGGAAGGCTTCTGGTCCTAGAGATGGGGGTAAGGATGCTTCCAGCTATATAGACCTTAATCGTTCTATAAGGGTTCTTCTAGATCTTTTAGCTCCGCCATTTTGTTCCTTAGTATACGGTGCTCGGCATTTAAAGGTAATGCCTTTGTCTGTACACCATGTATCTAGGGTGTCTTCCGTTTGTCCAGATGCTTGTTTATTATTGCTCCAGAAGAAGACAACGTCTTAGTAGAATCATGTCTTAATTAAGCGGTAAGTCTTGCGAATAGTAGGTAGGACGGTAGCTTTGTCCTTATTCTTAGAGGTGAATATAAAGTTAAATTTGGAATACGTGTAATAGAAGTGTATAGTATATCTATCGCCGTTGTACCCTGGTACTCCGAGGTAGATAATATTAAATGCTAGCCGTTTGAATGGTTAAGTGGCTGGAAATTTGTATTCTCGTCTTCGAGAGATCTGCTGTGTGTGCTTTACTAATGAGCAAACTTTATATTCGATTTTAAGTAGTGCTCGTTCATTGGTTTCAAATTCGGTTAGCTCTGCGCCAATAACGTGCTTAGGAAGCTGTGCAATAGTATTAGGTCCTGTATGGCCAAATATCTTGTGCTATCTTGTAGCTGTGGCTCCGATTGGTTTACGGGCCATTTGGCTTGGTTGAAATCTTCCTGTTAAGAAGGTTGATTGAGTTATCAAGTCTAGGGTATTTTTAGGCTCTCTGTACATTAGTGCCTAGTGGCCCCCTAGTCGTTTCGCATAGCAGACTGTTTTGCTAGTTACTAGATAGTATAGCACATTTCGTCCTAAGTCGAAATGGATGTCGTTATTAGTAGCTCTTGAGAGTGCTACGATATTTGTAAAAAAGGTAGGTGCAAGTGCTATATGGGATAGCTTTATTTTTGACTTCCTAGTAGGTGTATTAACAGTAATGGTTACTGTTCCGTAGGCTTGAATTTTTATAAAATTTCCGCCAGTAATCAGGTAGTCGTCTTCTGCTGCTGGGTATAAGAAGGTAAAGTCTTCTTTATTGTTGCAGACGTGGGTATCTGCACTAGGGTCGAGTATCTAGGTATTCTAGAGTTCGAAAGGAATTTGACCAGTACTAAACACGGTAGCATGGCTAGTTGGTTTGGTAGAAGGTGGGGTTTTAGAATTAAAATTAATTGTAGATTCTGTATTCTAATTGTTCTCCTTTACTTCCTATTCTCTTTTTTGAATCTGGTCGACGGCGCGCTTAATCCAAGGTGTAGACGAGATCGTTTCATCTACCTTCTTCTGGATGTCTGCCCTTGGTCTCCATCCTTAAGGGCGCTTGTGCTTGGCGATGTAGTAGCAGTTACTGAATCGATGTATGAGACCGCATATGCATTCCTTGTTCCATCTTAAATTCGAATTACTGTTGGAATTGGAATTGCTGTTAGAGTCTAAATTGGAATTAGAATTTGTGTTGCCTTAAAGAGTTGCGAATGCGGAGTTATTAGCAGCTGAGGTAGACGATGCTTGCTATATATAATAGTGCTCCTTGAATTCCTCAATGAGGTCAATAATAGATGGGGCCTCTTTGTCTTTTTGTTCTTTTCTGATAAGGTCTACTTCTAGCGCTTCTACAAAACTAGAAGAGATGGCTTTAATGGCTCGTATAAAATCGTAGTGGGGCCTAAATCCCTGTACGTTTAGAAGCTCCAATTCCTCTGCCAGCTTGTAGACGCTCCTCCAGTTGTTTAACCATTTTTCAATGCTCTGCTTTTTGTTATAGGCTTTGAGAGCCATGTACTAATTTAGGACGTCGCGCTTTTGACCTGAGGTGGTAGGGGCAAGTACAGTCTTTAACTCTTAAAGGCGTTCGTATACCGTTCCGAGGTCTTTGATGAGAGGGAGGTAGGCTACTGACGTCGTGCGGACGATATAATTGCTGATATCGTTTATGGCTTGCTCTTGCTTCTGGTGCACGCGGAGGTTGTCCTTGTATTCCGCGTATAGTTGATTGTAGGCAATGAGTTGGTTTGGATCTAGCTTGGCTATCGATGTAGCAGTAGGAAGCACGTCTCTTAGTATAGGCCGATTCGGAGGTTCTAGCTTCGGAAGCTTATCTTTCTTCTTTAATAGGTCGATATACTGCTATACGTTATTTGTTTTAGCAGTATCTTAAATAATAAAGAACCATTATATCCAATCAGATGGCTTTTTAAGGATAAGGTTGAATTTTGAATAAGGTCCGTCTGTATTGGTTATTATTTTTAGAATTTGACAGGTTAAGTAGGGTCCTAGGTTAGCGTCTTGGCGAAACCTTATTTTGACGTTTTTTTGATTTGTCAGTTCGTTCGTCTATTGGGTACGTTCGTCGGTTAGGTGTGACCGTCCGTTTGTTTGGTAGGTGAAGAAGCTCAAGACACTTGCAAAGGTGGTAGAAGTAGTAACTTCGTAAATAAGGTAGTAGATTAATTGGTTTAGTAGGTAGTGCAATCCGGACTTATAACTGTAACAGTGCAAGTGTGGGTATTAAAAGAACGACTTAATTCTAAATCTATGGTAATCAAGTGAACTAAATACATGAAGGTAGACCCGGAACTCCGTAGTCTATGACTCAATATTTGACCGTATCCGAGATATACGAGGGTAGCGTCGATTATGTCTCGGAGCCTCTTAGGCGACGATCTTGTGTCTTAGCGTAGTGCTGGTGAACTGTTACAAGAGGTCCCGGCAATATAGCTGCAAAGCACCATAATAATAGAGCCATAGGATATAGTTATAGACTAGGTTATAGACTAAGTAGATATCACAAAGTTGGCGTACCCCAAAATTAGCAAGAATTCTACGGGATGTGCTAGGGGTGTCGCGGCACCTTTAACTCGACGGCGTATTAGCTACGAGTTTCTGGATTTAGAGGGGATAGGCAAGATGCCTATCTATAGTATGGCACACTGCATAACAGTAGGAGAATCTACTGGCACTAATAGTTTAAAACGTCTTATGCTACGCCTAGGGTCCGCAATAGCGGCGGGCGAAACAGAAATAAGTAATCTATATAAAACCTTTCCAGATCTTCTTCTTTAAGTATAATAAAGGGACGCCTTTATTTCTAGGGAGAGGTAGAAAGATATAGTGGAAACCAACTTGGCCGGAGTTACTAAGAAGCTATAGTAGTAAGACTAAAAGGGTCTGTTACGCTTTAAGGGTGCTATATATGTCCCAAAGGACTAAACGGTTTAAGATAAAATTCTAAAGGTTTTCCACAACAACCCTCTTAGGGGCCACTATGGTGCTAATAGAACCCTTAAGGCCGTTTAAAGGAAATACTTTTAGGATGGAATGTCTAAAGAAGTTAGGGACTATGTATTAAGATATAATATATACTAAAGGGTATAGATATCTAGGCATCGCCTATATAGTAAGTTATTAGTGCTTTCTATTCCACAAGGACCCATATTAGAATTAACAATAGATTTTATAATAGGCTTATCCCCTACTAAAATAAGAACAGGAGAGGTTGCTAATGCTATCCTAGTAATTATTAACAGATATACAAAGTTTTTAAGGTATTTTGCTGTTATAATAACGATTATAGTAGTAGAACTAGCAGACCTGTTTTTAAAGTGGTGGCTCTTATTTAGCACGCCAAGGGGAATTATGTCCAATAGAGGTACCATATTCAACAGCGTATTTTAGGCTTTATTCTATCTTCTATTAAAAATACAGTAAAAGATAAGTACTACCTTTTACCTATAAATAGATGGACAAACAGAGCGTCTAAATACGTTGTTAGAACACTACCTCCGCTACTATATTAATTATTAACAGGATAATTGGCCATTATGGTTAGCTCTAGCGCAATATATATATAACATAAGCATCCACAGCAGCACAAAAATGACCCCTTATAAAGCACTATTTAGGGTAAAAGTAAATAACCCCTAGAATGTTAAGGACATTGTTCCTAAAAGAGAGGCCCTAGCAGCGTCTAAGAGAATTAAGCAAATAAGAATTCGTAGAGAAGAACTTAAAAAGCACTTACTAGACGCCCAGGCTATATAAAAAAGGTACTATAATAAGGGACATATACCTAAAGAATTTAAAATAGGAGACGAAGTCTTACTATCTATAAAAAACATCCAGACAAAATGTATTAAGAAGAAGCTGGACTATAGATAGCTTAAACCCTTTAAAATAGTTAGGAAAACTAAAGGAAATCAAGCCTATAAATTAGAATTGCCAAAATTATATCCAATACATCCCATATTTTATGTTTTCTTATTAGAGTTATACCGGAGAAGAGATGGTATAAAACCACCCCTACTTAGCGAAATTAATAGGGAACTAGAATAGAATATAGAAGATATTCTAGACCAAAGATGGCGTTAGAAGAAACACAAATTTTTAGTTTATTAGGAAGGATACTCCTAGGTATATAATAGTTAGGAACCTAAGGAGCACCTTTAGCCAGAATATAAGACGGCAATTAAAACTTTCCTAAAGACCACAAATTAGGATTTAGTAATGGTTCCGGATATGCCACAGATAAGACAATAGGGAAGACCCTATATGTTACGGACAGCTTAAGTACAATGTTACGACTACTTGGAGAAGAGTCGGAGGAAGCTAGTTAGTTAATATAGGCATAGTCTAGGATGGATCCGGTGAAACTATGTAACGAGGAATGGTAGCCAAGGTTACATAATATAATCTATATAATCTGTGTGATCTGTATAATCTATAACAGAGTAGATAGAGCACACGTACCTCACAGAGCGAAGGGATTTCTTAGGCGTATGGTTGTGTATTTAAAGGACCATAGTTCCTACCCAGATAGTTCTCTCTTTGTAGTAAATCTTAGAAGACAATTAGAGTTAATCTATTAGGCAACCACTCCACCAGTTATTATTATGTTGTTAATACTGTTCTTACCTACATATCCAGCCCAATAATAGGACCCACCGTAGTTCCTACTATAAGGTTCCGTTACATATTCACTACTAAGGTTATAGTATTAAATAAGATCGAACAACATGCCACCTAAAGCACCAGTCATAACGACGTCGACGGCAGCCACGACCTTAGGGTTAGGAGATACCAGTATAGCGGACACGGATTCTTAAGTAGTTACGCAAGGTCAGTTATAGGAAATAGTTAATCACTTATAGGATAATAGCAGGCTATTTAAAGAACGTATTAATGGAATTAGAGTAGTAAAGGTTAAGTTACCTTTAATTAAACAGTTTTTAGGGGAGAAGTTAAAGCTTAAAGGGTTTCTTACGCAGATGCATTTTAAGGTTATATAGAAAGAAGCGAAGTTAGCAACACCTACAGACTAGGTAGCATACGTAAGACTATTCTTATTAGGAAGAGCTCTAGAGTGGTTTAAGCCTTACCTTATAGAGATACAAGTAAACGGTATAACGACTACTAACCTAGACGTACGGTATATGTTTACAAGTTGGAATGGATTTGTAGAACGGTTAATACAAATGTTTAGAGACCCTAAAGCAACCACAATAGCGGAACGAAAACTTTAGAACTTAGTATAATATACTTTAGTAATTAAGTATACAATACAGTTTTAAACACTAGCTATATAGGTTAAGTGGAATAACAGGGCGCTTATAGCACAGTATAAGTAAGGACTTAAGGCTAAAGTCCAGGACATAATTATCCTAATAGAAGATACGGATACTCTAAGAGAACTAATAAACTAGTTAATAAAGATTAATAATAGGATCTATTAAAGGAAACAAGCTAAGAAAGGGCAAGACAGAGTTCCACAGTTATATAAGGCGCAGAGTACGCAACGACAGATATAGAGTTAAAAACTATGGAATGGCGCAGAGCTAATAGACCTAAGTGGTACTAAAGAAACCCAAAGGTAGGAAAAGAAACTATAGAAACCTAGAGGTTAAGGATCTAGTAATTAAAGAACCTAGGAGTAGAGGCTAAACTAGGGATCTTAGTAGCAGAAGACGTTTAGGCGGACTCTATAACAAGAAAAATGGTTTAAAGATAGGGCTTGCATAAATTATAGAAAATAAGGTCATTTCGCCAGAGACTATAGAGGTGGTTAGAGTAACTACGCAGTAAAGGGAACCTAACTAGCAGAGGACACATATATATAGAGGGATAATAGTATACTATAAGGAACAAAAGAGTGTTTAATTAACAGTTTTGCGTATTATTACAACAACGCATACCGAATTTATAAGGATGCTAAGTATGGCGCAAGCTATTAGCTATAGAAGCCAGTGTTATCTAAGTTTAGAGGAACCAATGAACTAGCTTATAAATTAGATATTAAAGATAATAAGTTTGACACAGGCAAAGCATTTACTAATAATAAGGCAATAAAGGTAGCTTACTAGGAGCATATAAACCTCAGAGAAGTTAAAATAGAAGTAGAAACTGAGACCATTACAGAACAAGGTTTAGTAATAGGTATTGCAATACTATCAGATACGATTTCTATCGCTTTATAAGATAAAAGGAGTAACATTTAGAAGAAACTAAGTAAGTAGATAACTACTAGTGCTAGCTTATTACTTAATAAAGGTAAAAGGCCACAGGCTTAAGATTCTTAAAAAGAGATATAAAACACTTAAGATTCTTAAGACAAGATAAGATATACCTAAGAACCCATAACGGACAAAAACCAATAGGAAAGGGCAGTAACTTAGTTTAGTAACAAACAAATGAGTATAGGACGCAAGTTCAAGAACTATAAGTTTAGGGAATGAATAAGAACGTTAATAGGTAACCAAGATTTCGAAAAATGAATAAGGGCTATAGCAGTTTTAGGTAAAAGCAGTATTTAGCCTAAAGATTAAGAAATTAATACTATAATTAAGAAGTAAGACGACTTCAAGGATCTAGCTACAAGACACAGAAAATAAGAAACTATAGATAAATTTAGAACAAGAATTATTATATAATAAGAGCAAAAGCTAGACAAGAGGTCAGCTATACTAGGTTATATAAGGGACAGAGCACCTGTATAAAGAATTATTAATAGGCCAAGTGCAGGGATACCTAGGGCAAAGTAGTTAGATAAACTAGAACAAAAAGAGGATCTAGGGATTCCAACCAGGTTTAAAGAAAGACATACTAAAGAATATCACAACGTAGTAATAATAAGGTACTTTCTTATAGATAAACCATATACACTAAACCAGCTATATAGAAAATGGTATAGACAATAAAGCAATAACGAATAGGCAGATTTCTATATATAGCTAGACAAAAAAGTTATCTAAAACTAACCTATTATAGAGAAACGCATAAGTCATATTAAAGGGGTATTAATTATAATGTTAAGGAACCTAAAAGAGGGATCTAGGGACTAGAGAAGTAAACAACAAATCTTAGTACCCGCAATAGAGATACTAGTGGTTAGGTTAACTAGGTATAGATTTAAACTTAAGAACAAAAATAAACTAAGAGTTAACCTAAGTTATCTAGCGTATTACACACTATTATAGATAGCTTATGTGGATGACACCTATAATATATATAGAGCACCAAAAGACAAGAACCAGAAGTACTTAGTAAGGATATACTAGGCACCTAAGGAAAGGCGGTTTAGGAATGCTAAGTATATATATAAATAGCACCCAGTAGAAGTATAAGGTTAAGGGGACTTAATACTTCACCTAGAAAGATTCCTTATGGAAAAATACCTAGAGGGATAATAGTAGTGGGAGTGCCTAGAAAACACTTATCTATAATATATAGAGGAAAAGAAATAAACTAAGTATTAGCCTAAGTTAAACTAAGTATAAGCAGAATCTAGCAGCTAATAGTTAAGAAAAAGGGAGGCGCACAGAACTAAAGGGAACTAGTATTAGAGCCTTAAACCCTTAAAGGAATTTAAAAACAATACCTAAATTTATAAGTTAAGTAGCAAGATTAGCAGTTTAAAGTGTTAATAGATAGTAGAGCAATAAGGAACCACATATTACTAAAAGCAGTAAAAAGGATAGGGTTACTATACAAATAAAAGGAACACCTATATCTACTTATAATAATTTTAGGAGATCAGATAGCCTATAGAGGGGGTATTATTAATCTTAAAACAGGACCTATTTAGTTAACTATTAAAGGGAGACAGGTTAGAATGTCTTTTAATATCCTACTATTAGGACAGGATAAGGCGATACTAGGAATGCCTTAGTTATAGAAATATAATCTAAAAATTAATTAGGTTACAGGTTAGGTTAATATTAAGAATACTTAATAGCGTAAAGAGCAACAGCAAACTAAGTTAGTATAGTACCAAGTTAAAGCAACATATAAAGAGACTAAGTAAGGCTTAAGTTATATATCAAAGAGATACTATAAGTATAGTAAGAAGTTATAGTTACTAGAAAGTAAAAAGCTATTAAAACATGCAGTATAGGACTATAAGATAGAATTAGAAGAAGGAATAAGTCTAAGGTTCTTTCTAATCTATAAGCTTACTAAAACAGAGTTAGTAGCGCTTAAGGAGTTTATCTAGGAGAACTTACGCAAGGGATATATTAGACCGTTATAATTATTAGTAGGATATCCAGTACTATTCATTCTAAAGAAAAACGGAAAACTTAGGATATATATAGACTATAGACAGTTAAACAGCATCACCAGGAAGAATAGGTATCCTTTACCCTTAATTAGTAAAATCCAAGATAGAATAGGCAACGTAAAAATCTTTACAAAGATAGATCTAAGGTGGGCGTACTATTAGATTAGAATCAAGGAAGGCAACAAATAAAAGGCAGCCTTTAGGTTAAAGGAAGGACTATATAAGCCATTAGTTATATAGTTTAGGCTTATAAACGCACTAGTAACATTCTAGAAGCGAATTAATAGTGTGTTAGGAGAACATCTAGATAAGTTTATTATAGTATATCTTAACAACATTATTATTTACTTAAAGAATGAGGGAGAATATAGAGAACATATTAAATAGGTTTTAAAGAGACTACAGGAAGAATAGATGCTAGTAGTAATTAAGAAATACAAGTTCTTTATAAGGAAAACCGATTTTATAGGATTTATTATTAAACTAGGGAAAATTAGTATAGACCCAAAAAAAGTTAAAGCTATAGTAAGTTGGCAAGAACTAGAGAACGTTACGCAGTTAAGGTTATTTTTAGGGTTTTATAACTACTACAGGAGGTTTATAGCATAATGGTTAAAAAGTATTAAGCCATTTACAAGGCTAACAAAGAAGAAGGAACTATAGATTTAGGGTAGTAAGTAGAAGAAGCTGTTCTAGGAACTTAAAGAGTTATTTACCTAAGAGCTAGTCCTTAAAATCTATTAACTAAAGTTAAAAACAGTTATTAAGACAGACGTATTAGACTTTACACTAGGAGTATACTTACTATAAAAGCACTAGAACATATAGCATCCAGTAGCATACTATAGTTGGAAAATAACACTACTAGAGTTAAACTACAATATCTACAACAAGGAGTTATTAGGTATAGTTATAGCACTTAAAAAATAGAAAGCATTTTTACAAGGCATAGAGAAACTATTTATAGTTAAAACAGACTATAAGAACCTTATAGGATTCCTAATAACAAAGGAACTTAACCAAAGATAGGTTAGATAGGCAGAAATACTTATAAAATACCATTTTAAGATTTAGTATACTAAGGGTATAGATAACGCACAAGTAGATGCTCTAAGCAGAAAAGCTAAACTATAAAGTAATAGAAAGCTATTAGGAGCTTTATTATAAAAAAATTAAGACGGATTAATTAGGTATAATTACCTAAAAATTATAGTAACTAAGAAAAGTCAGATCCATAAATTACTAGAAAGTAATTAGACACAGAAGATCTAAGAAGTATAGATAGAGGATCTAGACTTAGAGTAATATAAAAATAGAGAAGTAACGTATATACCTAAGTCTATTATAGAGGAATTTATTAAGGAATTCTATAAGGGAATAATATAAGAACATAATAGAGCTATAGGCTTAGTATTAAGACTTTAAAAGGAGTATATTATTTAAGGAATCTAGGGACTAGTAAGACAAGTTATAAAGAAATGTTTAGATTACTAAAGGAATAAACTAATAAGGCATAAGCCGTATAGAGGGCTATAACCTATTAAAGTACCAGAAAGACCATAGGAGGTTATATTATAGGACTTTATTATTAAGTTACCAAAGTTAAAAGATCCTATTATAGGACAAGATTATAATATAATCTTAGTAATAGTAGATAAGCTAATAAAGTGGGGATACTTTATAGCATACACTAAAGAAATATTAGTAGAAGACGTCGCTAGAATCTATATAAAGGAAGTATTTATAAGATATAGAGCACTAAATAAAATTATATTAGACAGAGATCCAAGATTTATAGTAGTATTTTAGAAGGTATTTCTAGCAAAATAGGGGGTTTGCGCAGCAACCTCTACAGCATATTATCTGTAGATGGATAGATAAACAGAAAGACTAAACTAGACACTAGAACAGTATCTAAGGCATTATATTAATTACATATAGAATAATTGGGTATTATTATTACCAGTTACACAGTTTACATACAATATAATACTATAAGAAGAAATAGGGACATTACTATTTAAGGCGAACTACGGGTATAAATCAAAAACGTCATTATTGCTATATTAAGCAAAAAAAACAAGTAGCACAGCTAAATAAAGAATAGAGACGTTAATAAATCTTTATATAGACCTTACGGAAATAGCTAAGCTAGTACAGCAAAGAATAAAAAGGTACTATAATGCTAAGAGATCTAAGGGACCAGATCTTAAGGAGGGAAATAAAGTATAGCTACTATACAAAAATTTCAAGAGTTAACAACTAAGTAAGAAGTTGGACTATATTAGACTAGGACCTTTTAAAGTCAAGTAAAGAATTTTATTAGTTACATATAAGTTAAATCTACTAGCCAAAATAAAAATCTATCCTATATAGTATGTCGTAATGCTAGAATTAGCACACAGAGGTATTAAGCCACCAGTTTATAAGATAGACACATATAAAGAATAAAAGAAAGATAAATAGTAAGTTTTAAAGATTATTAGTTATAAGGACGTAGATAACAAAACATAGTATAAAGTAAAGTAGATAGGCTATAGTAAGACTACCTAGGAACTACTAAGCAACCTAAAAAACACTATAGGAAAGGTATGGGAGTATTAGAAAAAAGCAGGTTAGGCAATATTAACAAGAAAGAATCGCTAAAAAACAAGTTACCTAAAGGGGACCTAAGAGGAGCAATTGCCAAGCTACTTAAAGTTATTTCCCTCGCAAAAAAAAAGCTAGTCCTTTTATTACCTAGCTTAGACAGACCCTATTAAACTAGCTTCTACTCCTTAAAACGAACCTTCTTATATATACATTTAAGACGTTAAAGACGAGCATAAACTAGACATTAAGCTTTAAAAATATATATAGACTCTTCTAAGACATATTAAACCTCAAGTAGCGTAGAGGCCAGTTCACTATTAAGTTTCTTAGCGGCAGATTAAATACAAGACCCTATAATAAGTTACTTAGGGAACCCAAAGACTGTTAAAAGTCATAGGACGCGCACACTTAGCATTAGAGATAGAGTAGACGTTATAGAATAATTAAATATTTGCTCTAGTGCACTCTAAATAAGAGGACGGTTATTGAGATAAAGGGCTCGCTAGCGCAATACAGACCAACCCCTCTTTTATACAGCAAAAACACAGAGATGGCATTATCTCACCCAGAGACAAGATTGCAGCAACAGTGCAAGACCGGCGAGCTGTAGAAGAAGAAGAAGATACTTTAGGTATAATAAGTAAGGATATTAACCAAATTAATTAAACAGACATTACATCTCTAGTAGATAACTTGGAGATGTTAGGAATCTTTAAGGACAAAGATAAAGAGGAGGGAGATGGTGTTATAGACAGCTTAAGTACAATATTACAACTACTTAGAGAAAAGTCGGAGGAAGCTAGTTGGTTAATATAGGCACGGTCCAGAATAGATCCGGTGGAACTATATAATGAGGAATAGTAGCCAAGGTTATATAATGTAATCTGTATAATCTATATAATCTATATAATCCGTAATAGAGTAGACAGAGCACACATACCTTATAGAGCAAAGGGATTTCTTAGGCGTATGGTTATGTATTTAAAGGACCATAGTCCCTACCCAGATAGTTCTCTCTTTGTAGTGAATCTTAGAAGACAATTGGAGTTAATCTATTAGGCAACCACTCCACCAGTTATTATTACATTGTTAACACTGTTCTTACCTACATACCCAGCCTAATAACAGGACCCACCGTAGTTCCTACTACAAGGTTCCGTTACACTATAAATTAAAACCATAAGGTTTAGCACAGGTATTAGAAATAGGAACGTTTCGCTATTATAATAGGGATCCTAGAATCCTATAAGAGAAAGATATAGGGATCTATATAAAAACCACTAGGGATGCTATCTAAAGAGGACGCTGTTTAAAAATAAGTAGTAGTACTAGAAGAAGGGGCCTTAGGGATTTAGAAGGGTTTCTAAGGGATAAAAGGAGAGTATCTAGTCTAACACTAGAGATACGCAATAGAGTTAATAATATAAAGAGGGCCAAAAAAACTAAGAGCGAAGATTTAGAAATTTTAAGAAATTGTAAAGCACCTATAAGAACACCACCCGTTCATCACATACGAGGATTATGGCAGTATGCTACTTTTATACGGGCTATTACTAAAAATAAAAATAGAGGCATCCCTAAAGTATAAAGTTAATTCCCAGTACTAGGGCATCCTAGAAGCACTAGAGAGACACTATATAAAGCTATTTTATAAGAAGAAAGAAAGAATAAGATAATAACTTAAACACTAAAAGTAGTAATAGGAGCCTCCTCCTCTATCTTAACGTCATTACCGGTAGTATTATTAGCACTTCTATCTCTAGAAGCATTAGTATTCTTACCAACATTCTTCTTAGAGCGGCGGGAACTAAATAGACCACTACAGCCAGGGGACTGGCGGGGAGAACGTTTATCTTTATTACTATCCTTAGTATTATCCCTAGGCTCTAAATCAGCATCTAGGCTGGGATTAGAAAGTTAATAACTAAAGAGTTAGTATAGTTCCTAAATATATTACTAAAGAGACTTACCTAGCTAGAAAGGCCCGCGCAAGAGTACAAATGTTGTTATTTATAAGAATAAGCTGCTTATATATGCGCTCCTGGACACTATATGTCCGAGATTACTGCGTCTCTATAGCAGTAAAAACCCTTATTAAATTAAAAAGGCTATAAGCAATAGAAGACACCTTCCGTCCCTGTCTTTTACTATTTTAATATAGACAGAAATCCCTAATAGTGCGTTAGAGCTAGTAAGCCTTATATATATAGACAGCGGGGATCTAACATAGTTAGTGGAGTCTAGAATAGGATAGAATGGGAAATACTAGGATATAGGTCTTTTTCCAGCTATAATAGTAGGAACACTTAGATCTATTCTTACTAAAGCGCGGCATCTTATAGGCGTGGGATGGGTCCAACATAAGCACATAAACGCAACAATGGCAGCACTTTAGAGAAACCACCGTAGGAGCAATAGAGGTAGTCTACGGTGCTAATGGAGTAGGGATAACGCCGCCGCCAGTCTAGGGACGCGCAGTACAATTATAAGCCATTGCAAGAGAACACTATGGGAAGTTAGTATTATTAAAGAGATAAAATAGGGATCCTGTTACCTATAAACGCGTTATAAAAAGAGAACGGAGTAGTGGTGGAAAGAATAGCTAGAGATGCGGAAGCTGAAAGCTAAGATATAATAAAAAACAGTCTGCTAAAAGGCAAGACAAATGGTGTTGTTAATAGAAAAACGTATAAGAAACAACAGCTTATAAACTGGAAGAAATTAATATTAAGACGTTATTATTAGGACCCATTTTAGATAAATAGGGATAGTGGCTAGTTAACGCGTCGCATAGGACAACCTCCGGATTAGCTTATAACAAATTCTTATAATAAGGAAGGTGAATCCTATTTAATTTTCATTATTATTATTAAAGTTCCATAAAGAGCTATAGTGGAAGAAGAGCGGAGGAATAAAAGACAAAGTAAGGTTCTACGCTAGTAAAGAACTGACAATAAGCCGCATTATAGAGTACCTTTCCACTAAAGAACTTCCCTAGTGGTTTTAGTTAGAACTTTATAAAAGTTTCTTAAGAGGCGAAGTCTTAAAGGACTAAGACCCTAGAAGGGGAGGCAATTGTAACAGAACCCTCTAGGAGGTACATATCAGATAAGACAGTAGGAGGTTTTATTAATGTCCCGTCTACGTCCTATATATATCCTAAAGGAGATATAGTCAGATAGATAGGGGTAAAAGGTTTTACTAGTATCTTAGAAGGTTTATATAGGAAGCTAGTTCTCCTCTAAAGAAGAACCAGCGATTAGTCTCTAAATGGAAGTAGTTAGAAGCATTTATCCTCCAATACATACAACTTATTTTACCTTTAACTCACCTTCTACTTACCTATAACACTGCCAATTAGATAATTATACGTTCTAGTTAGGCTGGCCTCTTACAATCTTATACTTAACTAATATGGGATTAAGTAAGGTTTATTTATTTATTAATCTTACACCGATTTAGCTCTGTGGCCATACAGTACTCCTATTTTACATAATAGGAAAACCCGATACGGGACAAAAAACCCCCTCCTTGGCCTATTATACACTCTCTACCGTCTACTTCGCAGCCTATAAGTATCGAAAAGGCGTCTATAGACGCCTACTCCTTCTATTCAGCAAGCCTCTCACCTAGCTAGCCTACTTACTCCCCTTTCTTTCTCTTCCTCCTCTCGCAGGAGCTCCTCCGCATAGTGGAACTGCGGTAGGACCCGCAGTTGTAGAAACCATCTTGCGAGCCATTTCGCTCCCTTGGCCGTACTAGCTAGTTTTTTAACCTCCAGGCGGCCTACCGCTAGCCCTTACCTCTGCTCTGCGAACTGGGGGCAGTAGGCTATAATATATGACGCCGTCTCTTCGGCTTGGCCGCACTAGCATATAGGGGAGGGAAAGTCTGGTACCCTAGCCTTATTTAGGAAGGCCGCTAGCCCTATCCATCCCGTCCATATCTGCGTTAAAACTGAGCTTTCTGCTTTCTTAAGCTCCTTATATATCTTTAGCGGTTCTTCTAACGGTGGCCCTACCCCTATAAGTCCCTATTTCAGCCAATTAGCTTCCTATCTTCTCTTCTAGCTTACTAGAAGGGGCATCTCTATCCTTTGTTTTTACTGCCTCCACTCCTCTGCCCACTGGGTCCGTTTCTCTCCCTCTATATATATATTTCCGTTTTGGTTTTGACCCCGTCTTTATCTTTGTCTTTAGGCTAGTTTCCCCTGTATCTATACGCAAGCCTCCGTAACTAACTTTTCTTTATGCCTAAACCTAAAGTTTGCGAGTCTTTCATTTAGGTAGAGATCTAGCGGGGGTATAGAGGTTTTAGTTTTGAGAACTAAGGTAGGAGTTGCCTTATATGCCCCTACTATTGCTCTTAGGCACTTATTTTAAATCTTAGCTAGCTTTACAGCTAGGCCTATAGGTTTAGTGCTTTTAGGACCTTTAATTAGGGTAGGCATATGCCAGATTGCTGCTCCGTAGGCAATAGCGGGCCAGATTACAGCATTATAGATCTACCTTGCCCGTATAAAGGTAGCTCCCCATGTTAAGGCTATTGTCCGCAGTAGGGCGTTCATATGCGTTTTCATCTTCTTTTATATCTCCTTTACATGTGCCCCCCAGTTTAGCTATAGGTCAAGCTAGACACCTAAAATACGCATTAAGGCCTTAGGCTTAGTCTCTACCCCCAATAGGGGGAGAGGGGCCTATATATTAAACTGCTTTGGGTTCCGGAATAGATGTATAAGCTTATACTTCTCTAGGGCGAAGCTAGCGCCATAGCGGCGCGCCCAGTTAAGGCAGCAGTTATGGCCACGTATTAGGATCTAGCAGTTTTCCTCCATAGACGGACCGTACGCAAGTAAGTTAGTGTTATCTATAAATGCACTAGCGCTTAGTCTCTTCTATGGGTTATTATAAAGGTCTAGTAGCTCTGCTATATAGAAGAGGAACAGGATAGGTAAGAGGGGAGACCCCTATAGGATACCTATAGATATTGGGAACTCCTCTATTTCCCAATCTAAGAGTACTAGCGTTGTAGATCTGTCCGTTATAAAGGTTTCTACCTAGGCAGCTAGCTCCTCTGGGATCCCCTTTGCCTATAGTATATGCTATAGGCGCTTTCATACTACCCTATTAAAGGCTCCAGTAATATTAAGGGAGAGTAGTAATGCCATATTGCCTTTTATCTGCCAAACTGTCTATACTTAGTTGACTAAGAGGTCTAGGTGTAACGGAACCTTATAGCTTAGACTACAGTGGGTTCTGTTATTAGGCTGGGTATATAGGTACAAATAAAACAACAACATAATAACAACTGGTGGAGTGGTTACCTAACAGATTAACTCTAATTGTATTCTAAGATTTACTACAAGGAGAGAACTATCTATGGTAGGGACTAAGGTCCTTTAAATACACAACCGTACTCCTAAGAAATCCTCTCTTGTACGTAAGGTACGTATTGTCTATATTAAACGTAACGTCCCTTCCGTTTAATACAGTTAATACGTTCAACACTATATAACCTTAGTTACTATTCCTCGTTATATAGTTCCACTGGATTTATCCTAGACTGTGCCTGTATTAACTAACTAGCTTCCTGCGACTCTTCTCTAAGTAGTTATAATATTATACTTAAAGCGTCTGTAACACTATCTCCCTCCTTTTTATCTTCGTCCTTAAAGATTCCTAACATCTCCAAGTTGTCTACTAGAGGTGTAATGTCCGTTTAATTAGTCTAGTTAATATCTATACTTATTATACCTAAAGCTTCTTCTTCTCTTTCCTGGGTTGAGTGTTGCCTTTGTATGGTTTCCTCTATACTATCGCTAGGCGAGGTGATGGCGATTCCTTACTTAAGGTGTGCAAAAGAGGGGTTAGTCTATGTTACGCTAGCAAGTCCTTTATTTTAATAACCCTCCTCTTACTCTAAGTGTACTAAAGTAAACGTTTAATTATCCTGCGACGTTCGCTCTGTCTCTAACGCTAAGTATACGCGTCCTATAACTTTTAATAGTCTTTGAGTTCCCTAAGTAACCTATTATAGGGTCTTATATTTAATCTACCGCTATAAAGCTTAACAGTAAGCTGGCCTCCGCGCTACTTAAGGTTTAACATGCCTTAGATAAGTCCGTACGTGTTTTTAAAGCTTAACGTTTAGCTTATGCTCGTCTTTAACGTCTTAAGTATGTCTATAAGAAGGTCTGTTTTAAGGAGTAGAAACTTGTTTAACAGGGTTTATCTAAGCTAGGTAATAAAAGGGTTAGCTTTCCTCCTGTAAGGGAAACAACTCTAAGTAGCTTAATAATTGCTCCTCTTAGGTCCCTCTTAGGCGATTTATTTTTTGGCAATCCCTCTTTGTTAATACTACCTAACCTATTTTCTTCTGATACTCCCGTACCTTTCCTATAGCGTTCCTTAGGTTGCTTAGTGGTTCCTAAGTAGTCTTACTATAGCCTATTTACTTTACTTTATACTACGTTTTGTTATCTACGTCCTTGTGACTAACAATCTTTAAAACTTGCTATTTATCTTCCTTTTGCCCTCTGTATGTGTCTGCCTTATAGACTAGTAGCTTAATACTTCTGTATGCTGGCTCTAGCATTGCGATATGCTATATAGGGTATATTTTTATTTTAGCTGGTAGGTTTAACTTATATATAACTAATAAAATTCTTTACTTAATTTTAAAAGGTCCTAGTCTAATATAGTCTAACTTCTTGCTTAGTCGTTGACTCTTAAAATTTTTGTGTAGTAGCTATACTTTATCCCCCTTCTTAAGATCTGGTCCCTTAGATCTCTTAGTATTACAGTACCTTTTTATTTATTCTTGTACTAGTTTCGCTGTTTCTTTAAGGTCTGTATGAAGATTCATTAATATCTTTATTCTTTATTTAGCTGTGCTACTCGTCTTTTTTGCTTAATATAGTGATAACGATATTTTTGGCTTATATCCGTAATTTGCCTTAAATAGTAATGTCCCTATTCCTTCTTATAGTGTTGTATTGTATGCAAACTGTATAACTAGTAATAACAATACCTAATTGTTCTGTGCGTAATTAATATAATACCTTAGATACTGTTCTAGTGTCTAGTTTAGTCTTTCTGTTTATCCGTCCATCTGCGGATAATATGCTGTAGATATTACTGCATAAACCCCTTATTCTGCCAGAAACACCTCTTAAAATGCTGCTATAAATCTTAAATCTCTGTCTGATATAATCTTATCTAGTGCTCTATATCTTGCGAATACTTCTCTTATATAGATTCTAGCGACATCTTCTGTTAATATCTCTTTAGTGTATACTATAAAGTATCCCTACTTTATTAGCTTATCCACTATTACTAAAATCGCGTTATAATCTTGTCCTGTAATAGAATCTCTTAACTTTGGTAACTTAATAATAAAGTCCTATAATATAACCTCCTATGGTCTTCCTGGTGTCTTAATAGGTTATAGCCCTCTATACGGCTTATACCTTATTGGTTTGTTCCTTTAGCAATCTAGATATTCCTTTATAACTTATTATACTAGTCCCTAGATTCCTTAAATAATATACTCTTTTTAAAGTCTTAATACTAAGCCTATAGCTCCGTTGTGTCCTTATATCATTCCCTTATGGAATTCCTTAATAAATTCTTCTGCAATAGACTTAGGTATATACATTACTTTTTTATTTTTATATTGCTCTAAGTTTAGATCCTCTACCTATATTTTTTAGATCTTCTATATCTAATTACTCTTTGGTAATTTATGGATCTAACTTTTCTTAGTTGCTATAATCTTTAGATAATTATACCTAATTAATCTGTCTTGATCCTTTTGTAATAAAGCTCCCAATAGCTTTTTATTACTTTGTAGTTTAGCCTTCCTACTTAGAGCGTCTGCTCGCGTATTGTCTGTACCCTTGGTATACTGAATTTTAAAATAGTATTCTATAAGCATTTCCGCCTATCTAACCTATCTTTGGTTGAGTTTCTTTGTTGTTAGGAATTTTATAAGGTTTTTATAGTCTATTTTAACTATAAACGGTTTCTTTATGCCTTGTAAGAATGCTCTCTATTCCTTAAGTGCTGTAACTATACCTAACAACTCCTTGTTGTAGATATTATAGTTTAACTCTGGTGGTGTTATCTTCTGACTATAGTATGCCACTAGGTGCCATCTATTTTAATATTTCTATAGGAAGTATGCCCCTAGTGTAAAGTCTAATGCATTTGTTTCTATAACCGTCTTTAGACCTAGTTGATAGATCTTAAGAACTAGTTCCTAGGTAAATAACTCTTTAATTCTCTTAAATAGTTCTTATTATTCCCTTCCCTATGCCCATAGTTCTTCTTTCTTCGTTAATTGCGTAAATGGCTTAATATCCTGTAACTATTGCGCTATAAACCTTCTATAATAATTGTAAAACCCTAGGAACGATCTTAACTATATAATATTCTTTAGTTCTTGCTAATTTACTATAGCCTCAATCTTCTTTGGATCTATACTAAGTTGGCCTAGTTTAATAATAAATTTAATAAAATCGGTCTTCCTAGTAAAGAACTCGTATTTCTTAATTGCTACTGGTATCTGTTTTTCTTATAGTCTTTTTAAGACCTACTTAATGTGTTCTTTGTGCTCTTCCTTACTCTCTAAGTAGATAATAATGTTGTTGAGGTATGCTATAATAAATTCATCTAGGTATTCTCCTAATATACTATTAATTTGCTTCTAGAATGTTGCTAGTGCGTTTATAAGCCTAAATTATATAACTAATGGTTTATATAGTTCTTTCTTTAACCTAAAGGCTGCCTTTTATTTGTCGCCTTCCTTGATTTTAATCTAGTGGTATACCCATCTTAGATCTATCTTTGTAAAGATCTTTACGTTGCCTATCCTGTCTTGGATTTTGCTAATTAAGGGTAAAGGATACCTATCCTTTCTAGTAATGCTGTTTAACTATCTATAGTTTATACACATCCTAAGTTTTCCGTTTTTCTTTAGGATGAATAATACTGGATATTCTGCTGATAACTATAACAGTCTAATATATCCCTTTTATAAGTTCTCCTAAATAAACTCCTTAAGCGCTACTAACTCTATTTCAGTAAGCTTATAAATTAGAAAGAACTTTAGACTTATTCCCTCTTCTAATTCTATCTTATAGTCCCAAGCTGTATGCTTTGATAGCTTTTTACTCTCTAGTAACTATAACTTTTTACTATACTTATGGTATCTCTTTGGTATATAACTTAAGCCTCGCTTAGTCTCTTTATATGTTACTCTAACTTAGTACTATACTAACTTAGTTTGCTGTCGCACTTTGCGTTATTATATATCCTTAATATTGACCTAACCTATAACCCAATTAATCTTTAGATTGTACTTCTATAACTAAGGCATTCCTAGTATCGCCTCGTCCTGTCCTAATAGTAGGATATTAAAAGACGTTCTAACTGGTCTCCCTTTAATAGTTATCTAAATAGGTCCTGTTTTAAGATTAATAATACCTTCTCTATAGGCTATCTAATCTCCTAAAATTGTTATAAGTAAATATAGGTGTTTCTTCTATCTATATAGTAACCCTATTCTTTCTACTGCCTTTAGTAATATGTGGTTCCTAATTACTCTACTATCTACTAACGCTTCGAACTACTAATCTTGCCATTTAGCTTTTAAATTTAGGTATTGTCCTTAAATTCCTTTAAGGGTCTAAGGCTCTAATACTAGTTCCCTCTAGTCCTATATGCCTCCCCTTTTCCCAACTATTAGCTGCTTAATCCTGCCTATACTTGGTCTAACTTTGGCTAATACTTAGTTTGTTTCTTTTCCTCTATATACTATAGACAAGTATTCTCTGGGCACTTCTACCACTATTATCCATCTAGGCATTCTTCTATAAGGAATCTTTCTAGTTAAAGTATTAAGTCTCCTTAACCTTATACTTCTACTGGGTGCCAACTATATATATACTTAGCGTTTTTAAACCGCTTTTCCTCTGGTGCCTAATATATCCTTACTAGGTACTTCTAGTTCTTGTCTTTGGGTGCTCTATATATGTTATATATATTATCCACATAAGCTATCTATAATAGTGTATAATACGCTGCATGTTTTAGGTTAACTCTTAGTTTATTTTTATCCTTAAGTTTAAACCTATACCTAGTTAACCTAACCACTGGTATCTCTACTATAGGTACTAAGATTTATTACTTACTTCTCTAGTCCCTAGATCCTTCTTCTAGGTTCCTTAACATTATAATTAATGCTCCTTTAATGTAACTTATATGTTTTTCTGTAATAGGTTAGTTTTAGACAACTTTTTTATCTAGCTATATATAAAAGTCTTCCTATTTATTACTATGTTGTTGCCTATACCACTTTCCATATAACTGGTTTAGTGTGTATAGTCTATCTATTAGAAAGTACCTTGTTATTACTATATTATAATATCCTTTAGTATATCTTTCTTTAAACCTAATTAGAATATCTAAATCCTCTTCTTATTTTAGTTTATCTAACTACTTTACCCTAGGTATCCCTGTACTTGGCCTATTAGTAACTCTTTATATGGGTACTCTATTCCTTATATAACCTAGCATAGCTAACCTCTTATCTAGCTTCTGCTCTTGCTATGTAATAATTCTTAGCCTAAACTTATTTATAGTTTCTTATTTTCTACGTCTTGTAGCTAGATCCTTATAGTTGTCTTACTTTTTAATCCTAGTATTAACTGTTTAATCTTTAGGCTAAACACTGCGTTTACCTAGGATTGCTAATGTTCTTATTTATTCTCCAAACTTATAGTTCTTAAACTTGCGTCCTATACTTATTTATTTGTTACTAAACTAAGTTGCTGCCCTTTCCTATTAGTTTTTGTCTATTATAGGTTCTTAGGTATATCTTATCTTATCTTAAGAATCTTAAGCTTCTTTTATCTCTTCTTAAGAATCTTAAGCCTGTAGCCTTTTGCCTTTATTAAGTAATAAGCTAGCACTAGTAGTTATTTACTTACTTAGTTTCTTCTAAACGTTATTCCTATTGTCTTATAAAGCAATGGAAATTGTATCTAATGGTGTCGCTATACCCATTACTAAACCCTATTTTGTAATGGTCTTAGTCTCTACTTTTATTTTAACTTCTCTAAGGTCTGTATGCTTCTAGTAAGCTGCCCTTATTACCTTATTATTGGTAAATGCTTTGTCTATATTAAATTTATCGTCTTTAATGTCTAATCTATAAGCTGGTTCGCTAGTTCCTTTAAACTTAGATAATAATAGCTCCTATAGCTAATAGCTTGCGCTGTATTTAGTGTCCTCATAAATTTGGCATATATTATTATAACAATACGCAAAACTGTTAATTGAATATTCCTTTATTCCTCGCAGTGCACCATTGTCCCTTTATATATACGTGCTGTCTGCTGGTCTGGTTCCCTTTACTATATAGTTACTCTAACTACCTCTATAGTCTCTGGCGAAATAACCCTATTTTCTATAATTTATGCAAGCTCTATCTTTAAACTATTTTTCTTGCTATAGAGTCCGCCTAAACGTCTTCTGCTGCTAAGATCCCTGGTTTGGCCTCTACTTTTAGGTCTTTTAATTACTTAATCCTTAACTTCTGGGTTTCTATAGTTTCTTTTCCCACCTTTAGGTTTTTTTGGTACTACTTAGGTCTATTGGCTCTACACCATTCTATAGTTTTTAACTCTGTGTCTGTTGTTGCGTACTCTGCGCCTTATATAACTATGGAACTCTATCTTGCCCTCTTTTAGCTTGTTCCCTTTGGTAGATTCTATTATTAATCTTTATTAACTGATCTATTAACTCTCTTAGAGTATCCGCATCTTCTATCAGAATAATTATATCCTAGACTTTAGCCTTAAGTCCCTATTTATACTGTACTATAAGCGCCCTGTTATTCCACTTAACCTACATGGCTAGTGTTTGAAATTGTGTTATATACTTAATTGTTAAAGTGCGTTATATTAAGTTCTAAAGCTTTTGTTCTGCTGTGGTTATAGCCTCCAGGTCTCTAAATATCTGCGTTAGTTACTCTACGAACCCGTTCCAACTAGTAAATATATACTGTATATTTTAGTTAGTAGTTGTTATACCATTAGCCTATATTTCCGTGAGATACGGCTTAAACTACTTAAGTGCCCTCCCTGTTAGGAACAATCCTATATAGGCTACTTAATCTAACGATATTGCTAACTTCGCTCCTTCCTATACTACCTTAAAGTATATTTGTGTAAGAAATCCTTTAAGCTTTAACTTCTCTCCTAAGAATTATTTAATTAAAGGTAACTTAATCTTTACTGCTTTAATTCCATTAATGCGTTCTTTAAGTATCTTATTATTATCTTATAAGTGATTAACCATTTCCTGTAACTAACCTTATGTAACTACTTAAGAATCCCTATTGTCTATACTGGTATCTCCTAGTCCTGAGGTTGTGGCTACTATCGACGCTGTCGTGACTGGTACTGCTCTTAGTGGCATATTATTTAATTTTGTTCCAATACCGTAACCTCAATAGTGAATGTGTAACGGAACCTTGTAGCTTAGACTACGGTGGGTTCTATTATTGGGCTGGGTATATAGGTACAAACAAAATAACAACGTAATAATAACTGGTGGAGTGGTTGCCTAACAGATTAACTCTAATTGTATTCTGAGATTTACTACAAGGAGAGAACTATTTATAGTAGGGACTGAGGTCCTTTAAATACACAACTATACTCCTAAGAAATCCTCTCTTATACATAAGGTACGTGTTGTCTGTATTAAACGTAATGTCCCTTCCGTTTAACACAGTTAATACGTTCAACACTATGTGACCTCGGTTACCATTCCTTGTTATATAGTTCCACTGGATCTATCCTAAACCATGCCTATATCAACTAACTAGCTTCCTGCGACTCTTCTCCAAGTAGTTATAACATCGTACTTAAAGCGTCCGTAACACTAGGGCTATCTCTATTAATTGCTTCTCCTGGGCTCCCATCTAGTAGGCTAGTAGCATATTATGCTCTTCCGCTATGCAATATATCTATTCTACCGTAACTGCTTCTATAACTTTACCTACTATACTTAGTAGGGCTATAGGTCTCCAGGTGTTTAGTAGTAAGTAGTTATCTTTTCCTTACTTCCTAATAGCGACCATATAGGCTTGGCGGAATTTTTTTGGCTAGTACGCCTTCTCCTAACAGGCCTTTATTAGGGCCGCTATTGCTTTAGCAAACGGCTGTCCTAACGCCTTAAAGAAGGCGTTTGGGATACCATCGGCCCCAGGGGCGCTATACAGGAGGCGGTCTCTTATTACCCTCTACACATTATCCTTATTAATATACGGGAGCTGTTCTGCGGGCAGGGGGTACTGGTACCCCTCTATATCACTTATATCGGCTTCGGGTTCTTAGGGGAAAACCCTTTCCTAGAGTAAGTTAGCCTTCCCTTACATTATATCTACTACCTAAATTATTTCTTTGTTTCTTACTTTCTATAGCAACGGGATTATAGGCGGTTTAGGCAGTAGGTAGCTGCGCTCTTTTACCTAATAGACTAGCTTCTAGATACCATTCGGCTTAGTCACGGCCTTATAGACGCTTTATTAAAACTGCGCTGTTTTCGCTCTCTAGATTACATTCTTCTTATATAGGTTAATTATCTATAGCTCTTCTATTAAGACCCCCTGCCGCCTTGCTACCCTAGCTGCCTATACCTCCTTCTCTACGTCCTGTGTTTACTAGGGGCAGGAGTAGCCTACCATATCCTTAGCTACTAGTACTATTCTCTTAACTAGGCCCTCTAGGAACTCTAAAAGGTTAGTTATATAGTCTTCAATTTCCTTAGCCGTAGTAAAGGCGCCTAGTTATAGGAGGTGCTCTATACCTACTACAACCCCGTCTCAATCCATCTTTTTCTAGTTATGGCGCTGCTGCCGTTACTACTAGCTTTGCGGAGGCGACTCTAGGGCAAGAAGTATTATAATTAGATAGTGGTCTAAGCCGCTTTTAAGCCGGTTGTCTTTTTTACAGCTTACAAGGTGCCATGCTATATTTGCTAATCCAAATACTAGGTCAATTGTACTTACGGCCCCTCTGGCCTCCCATATTTCTACTCCTGGTGGGGTAAGAAGCTATAGGTATGCTTCGCGGGTAACGCGGATAAGGTTATCCGCCATATCATATTGCTTAAGGCACTGCGGTCTACCCTAGATAGGGTGGTGCAGGTTAAAGTCTCCTATGACTATATGCTCTCCTGGCTTGTTAAGTAGCTATAAAAGGTAGTAGATAGGCAACTCCTAATTTACTATTCTAAGTCCTCCTAGGCCGGCCGAGTAGACGTTATAGATGTGCACTACATAGTTTCCGGTTTATAGTGTAAGGGAGGGTATATCTAGGCAAGGGTACTAGACCGACTACTTTAATATTAGGATTCGCCTACTTACTAAGAAGTACGCGCGGCTTCTAAAGCACTTTAGGTAGGCTGGCCAGTAACCGCAGCTACTTAGGTAGTATATTGCGTTTACTTATTAGTTCTGCCACGGTTCTTATATTACTAGAATTTCGTACCCCTACCACATTGCTTCCGTAATAAACGGTATTATTACCTTATCTTTGCTTTTCTGCACGTTATACTATACGACTTAGAGTATATTTATAGTTCTTTGTTATTCTATATAAGGTATACTACAATGTCCTAATTATTCTAGGCGGCCCGCGGCCTATTTAGCGGTCTACCTATTAGATTTCTTAAACCCCTTACAAAGACGCTGCGGCCGCGCTTCCTAGTAACTACACTAGTAGGCCTAACCTACCCTACCTGGATTCCTTCTATGTGTAACTGCTCCTCTGGTCCCTATATACTTGGGATTAAAACCAACCCATAGGAGCTTATTAGGGCGCTGCTCTGTATAGTGCTGCTAAGTATACTACTAGGGGTACCGCCAGCGCGGTTAAGTAGTGGGTAGGAGGATATACTGCTCGCAGAGCTTACGTACCATTTTGGTCTTGTTATATATATTAGGCAGGCCCTATCTACCTACTTACTCTGTACTTTACATCTACTTAACCAAGCCGGGTGGCTTAGGTTATAGTTCGCGTATTAGTATTTTATAGGGTCGTTATAGAAGCTATAGGATTTATTATTATGTCCTAGTACCGCGCAAAGTCCGCATTTCTTTTAGCTGCTACAGAATCGGGCTATATAGCCATACGTTTAATAGTTATAGCACTAAGTAACCCAGCAGTCCCTATAATAAAGTTTACAATCCTTTAGCTCACTCTAAAAAAGGAGCCCTTTGTCTATAAGCGTGTTTACTTATTTGGGGGTCGCTACGTTAATAATAAGGTATATAGTTATTTTCCCTAGCCGCAAGGGCTTCTTCGGCCACTATATACGGAGGATTTTAATTTTGTTGCTAAGATATCTATTCTGCCCTAGTATCTAGCGGATTGCTTCGTCCTGTTTACTACAGTCTACTAATATAATTCTTATCCTATAGACCATAATAGGGAACTTCCTGCGGTTTATTTCTACTGTTAGACTAATAGCGGAGAGCCATCTGTTATTCTGCTCTAGTTGTTCCTTTATTTAGGCAGTATCCGCTATTATTATAATATCTCCGCTTAGCAGCTTCCTCCCTACTAATACCTTGCCTATAATCTCTAGGCTTTTACTCTTGTTGATCTCTTCTACGATCTAGCTAATTAGGTGGTTGTGGTCCTATAGGGACGCGCCTGGGTTTTATATAACGAGTTCGCGGGTTAAACGCGTAGGGACTTTATAGACCGGCTATAGGCCTGTCTAGGGAGGGAGGCCTGCCTATAAAGCTACGGCATAGGTCGTTGGCGCTAGAGGCTTTACTAGCTAGTTTTATTTTTTAATTAAGTCTGTAACAGAACCTTGTAGCTGGAACTACGGTGGGTTCTGTTATTGGGCTAGGTATATAGGTAAGAACAAAACAACAACATAATAACAACTGGTGGAGTGGTTGCCTAACAGATTAACTCCAATTGTATTCTAAGATTCACTACAGGGGAGAACTATCTACGGTAGGGACTAAGGTCCTTTAAATACACAACCATACTCCTAAGAAATCCTCTCCTGTACGTAAGGTACGTGTTATACGTATTATACATGGCATACACTACGTATACTCCGTACATCGCGTATAATATTATATGACTCGCTTACCATTCCTCGTTATATGGTTCCACTAGATCTATCCTAGACCATACCTATATTAACCAACTAGCTTCCTCCGACTTTTCTCTAAGTAGTTATAATATTGTACTTAAAGCGTCCGTAACACTATCTCCCTCCTCTTTATCTTCGTCCTTAAAGATTCCTAACATCTCTAAGTTATCCACTAGAGGTATAATGTCCGTTTAATTAGTCTGGTTAATATCCTTGCTTATTATACCTAAAGCTTCTTCTTCCTCCTAAGCGCAACGTCGTACTCGCACCGTGGCTACTATACTATTGCTTAGTAAGATAATGTCGTCTCTATATTCTCGTTGTGCTAAAGCGGGGTTAATATATGTTGTAATAGCGAGTCCTATGTCTTAACAACCCTTGTTTTACTCAGAGTGCACTAAAGCAAACATTTAATTGTCTTGCAATATTCGCTCTATCTTTAACGCTAAGTTTGCGCGTCCTATAACTCTTAATAGTCTTTGAGTTCCCTAAGTAACTTATTATAGGGTCTCGTGTTTAATCTACTACTGCGAAGCTTAATAGTAAGCTCTTAAGCGCCTTGGATAAGCTTTGTCGTTCGCGGGAAGCGGAGTAGGAGGCTATAGCTGCTTAATAGCGTGCCCTCAAAGCCTATTTATCGGCCTCTGCCCATCTTCTTTGTCTTAAACGTGTCCGTAAGAAGGTCCGTTCCAAGGAGTAGAAACTTATTTAATAGGGTTTGTCTAAGCTGGGTAATAAAAGGACTAGTTCTCCTTCTGCGAGGGAAATAACTCCAAGTAGCTCGGCAATTGCTCCTCTTAGGTCCCCCTTAGGTAACTTATTCTTTGGCGATCCTTCTTTATTAATATTACCTAACCTACTTTCTTTTAATACTCCTATACCTTTCCTATAGTATTTCTTAGGTTGCTTAGTAGTTCCTAGGTAGTCTTACTATAGCCTATCCACTTTACTTTATACTATGTTTTATTATCTACATCCTTATAACTAATAATTTTTAAAACTTGCTATTTGTCTTCCTCTTATCCTCTATACATGTCTACCTTATAGACTAGTAGTTTAACATTCCTATATACTAGCTCTAGCATTGCAACGTGTTATATAGGGTAGATTTTTATTTTAGTTAGTAGGTTTAACTTATACGTAACCAATAAAATTCTTTACTTAATTTTAAAAGGTCCTAGTTTAATATAGTCCAATTTCTTACTTAGTTATCAACTCTTGAAATTTTTATATAGTAGCCACACTTTATCTCCCTCCTTAAGATCTGGTCCCTCAGATCTCTTAGTATTATAGTATCTTTTTATTCACTCTTGTACTAGTTTAGCTATTTCTTTAAAGTCTATATAAAGATTCATTAACGTCTCTATTTTTTACTTAGCTATGCTACTCGTTTTTTTTACTTAACGTGGCGATAATAATATTCTTAGCTTATATCCATAATTCGCCTTAAATGGTAATATCCCTATTCCTTCTTATAGTATTATATTGTATGCAAACTATATAACTAGTAATAACAATACCCAATTATTTTATGCGTGATTAATATAATGCCTTAGATACTATTTTAGTGTCTAGTTTAGTCTTTCTGTTTGTCTATCTATCTGCGGATAATACGCTGTAGATATTACTACATAAACCCCTTATTCTGCCAGAAACACTTCCTAAAATACTACTATAAATCTTAGATCTCTGTCTAATATAATCTTATTTAGTGCTCTATATTTTACAAATACTTCTTTTATATAGATTCTAGCGATATCTTCTGCTAATATCTCTTTAGTGCATGCTATAAAGTATCCCCACTTTATTAGCTTATCCACTATTACTAAAATCGCGTTATAGTCTTGTCCTGTAATAGGATCTCTTAACTTTAGTAACTTAATAATAAAGTCCTATAATATAACCTCCTATGGTCTTCCTGGTATCTTAATAGGTTATAGCCCTCCATACGGCTTATACCTTATTAGTTTGTTTCTTTAGCAATCTAAATATTTCTTTATAACTTGTCTTACTAGTCCCCAGATTCCTTAAATAATATATTCCTCTTAAAGTTTTAACACTAAGCCTATAGCTCCGTTATGTCCTTATATTATTCCCTTATAGAATTCCTTAACAAATTCTTCTGCAATAGACTTAGGTATATATGTTACTTCTCTATTTTCATATTACTCTAAGTCTGGATCCTCTACCTATACTTTTTAGATCTTCTATATCTAATTACTTTCTAGTAATTTATAGATCTGACTTTTCTTAGTCACTATAATCTTCAAATAATTATACCTAATTAGTCCGTCTTAATCCTTTCGCAATAAAGCTCCTAATAGCTTTTCATTACTTTATAGTTTAGCCTTTCTACTTAGAGCGTCTGCCCTTATATTATCTGTACCCTTAGTATACTAAATTTCAAAATGGTATTCTATAAGCATTTCCGCCCATCTAACCTGTCTTTAGTTGAGTTCCTTTATTATTAGGAATCCTATAAGGTTCTTATAGTCCGTCTTAACCATAAATAGTTTCTCTATACCTTGCAAGAATGCTCTCTATTCCTTAAGTATTACAACTATACCTAACAACTCTTTATTATAGATATCATAGTTTAACTCTAGTAGTGTTATCTTTTAACTATAGTATGCCACTAGGTGCCATCCATCTTAATATTTCTATATAAAGTACGCCCCTAGTATAAAGTCTAATATATCTGTTTCTATAACCGTCTTTAGACCTAGTTAATAGATCTTAAGAACTGGCTCCTAGGTAAATAACTCTTTAACTCTTTTAAACAGTTCTTATTACTTCTTTCCCTATACCTATAGTTCTTCTTTCTTTATTAACTGCGTAAACGGCTTAATGTTCTATAACTATTGCGCTATAAACCTCCTATAGTAATTACAAAACCCTAGGAACGACCTTAACTACGTAACGTTCTCTAGTTTTTGCCAATTTACTATAGCCTTAATCTTCTTTAGATCTATACTAAGTTGGCCTAGTTTAATAATAAATCTAATAAAATCGGTCTTCCTAGTAAAGAACTCGTATTTCTTAATTGCTACTAGCATCTATTCTTCTTGTAGTCTTTTTAAGACCCACTTAATATGTTCTCTATATTCTTCCTTACTCTCTAAGTAGATAATAATGTCGTTAAGGTATACTATAACAAATTCGTCTAGGTGTTCTCCTAATACACTATTAATTTGCTTCTAGAATGTTACTAGTATATTTATAAGCCCGAACTATATAACTAATAGCTTATATAGTCCTTCCTTTAACCTAAAGGCTGCCTTCTATTTGTTGCCTTTCTTAATCCTAATCTAATGGTACGCCTATCTTAAATCTATCTTTATAAAGATCTTTACATTGCCTATCCTGTCTTGGATTTCACTAATTAAGGGTAAAGAATACCTATCCTTCCTAGTAATGCTGTTTAACTATCTATAGTCTATACACATCCTAAGTTTTCCGTTTTTCTTTAGGATAAACAGTACTGGATATCCTGCTAATAACTATAATAGTCTAATATATCCCTTTTATAAGTTCTCCTGAATAAACTCTTTAAGCGCTATTAACTCGGTTTTAGTAAGCTTATAAATTAGAAAGAACTTTAGACTTATTTTCTTTTCTAATTCTATCTTATGGTCCTAAGCTGTATGCTCTAATAGCTTTTCACTTTCTAGTAACTATAACTTTTTACCATACTTATGGTATCTCTTTAGTATATAACTTAAGCCTTACTTAGTCTCTTTATATATCGCTCCGACTTAGTACTATACTAACTTGGTTTACTATCACATTTTGCGCCGTTATATATCCTTAATATCAACTTAACCTATAACCTAATTGATTTTTAGATTATACTCCTATAACTAAGGCATTTCTAGTATCGCCTCATCCTATCCCAATAGTAGGATATTAAAAGATATTCTAACTGGTCTCCCTTTAATAGTTATCTAAATAGGTCCTATTTTAAGATTAATAATACCTCCTCTATAGGCTATCTAATCTCCTAAAATTATTATAAGTGGATACGGGTGTTTCTTCTATTTATATAGTAACCCTATTCTTTCTACTGCCTTTAGTAATATGTAGTTCCTAGTCGCTTTACTATCTACTAATACTTTAAACTGCTAATCCTACCACTTAACTTATAAATTTAGGTGCCAACCTTGAATTCCTTTAAGGATTTAAGGCTTTAACACTAGTTTCCTCTGGTTCTATACGCCTCCCCTTTTCCCAACTGTTAGCTGCTTAATCCTGCCTATACTTAGTCTAACTTTAGCCAATACTTAGTTTGTTTCTTTTCCTCTATATACTATAGATAAGTATTCTCTAAGTACTCCTACTACTATTATCTATCTAGGCATTTTTCCGTAAGGAATCTTCCTGGTTAAAGTATTAAGTCCCCTTAACCTTATACTTCTACTAGGTACCAACTATATATATACTTAGCATTCCTAAACCGCTTTTCCTCTAGTGCCTAATATATCTTTACTAGGTACTTCCAGTTCTTATCTTTAGGTGCTCTATATATGTTATATATATTATCCACACAAGCTATCCATGATAGTATATAATACGCTATATATTTTAGGTTAACTCTTAGTTTATTTTTATTCTTAAGTTTAAACCTATACCTGGTTAACCTAACCACTAGTATTTCTATTATGGGTACTAAGATTTATTATTTACTTCTTTAGTCCCTAGATCCTTCTTCTAGGTTCCTTAACATTATAATTAATGCTCCTTTAATGTGACTTATACGTTTCTCTATAATAGGTTAGTCTTAGACAACTTTTTTATCTAGCTATATATAGAAATCTACCTATTTGTTATTGTGTTGTTGCCTATACCACTTTCCGTATAACTAGTTTAGTGTATATAGTTTGTTTATTAGAAAGTACCTTGTTACTACTATATTATAACATCCTTTAGTATATCTTTCTTTAAACTTAGTTAGAATATCTAGATCCTCTTCTTGTTTTAGTTTATCTAACTACTTTACCCTAGGTATTCCTATACTCGGCCTATTAGTAACTCTTCGCATAGGTACTCTATTCCTTATATAACTTAGTATAGCTAACCTCTTGTCTAGCTTTTGCTCTTGCTATATAGTGATTCTTATTTTAAACTTATCTATAGTTTCTTATTTTCTGCGTCTTGTAGCCAGATCTTTATAGTTGTCTTGCTTTTTAATCCTAGTATTAACTGTTTAATCTTTAGGCTAAACACTACGTTTACCTAGGATTGCTAACGTTTTTATTTATTTCCTAAACTTATAGTTCTTAAACTCGCGTCCTATACTTATTTGTTTGTTACTAAACTAAGTTACTACCCTTTCCCATTAGTTTTTGTCCGTTGTGGGTCCTTAGGTATATCTTATCTCGTTTTAAAAATCTTAAGCTTCTCTTATCTCTTTTTAAGAATCTTAAGCCTGTGGCCTTTTACCTTTATTAAGTAATAAGCTAGCACTAGTAGTTGTCTACTTACTTAGTTTCTTCTAAACATTACTCCTATTATCTTATAAAGCAATGGAAATTATATCTAATGGTGTTATAACACTTATTACTAAACCCTATTTTATAATAGTCTTAGTCTTTACTTCTATTTTAACTTCTTTAAGGTTTGCATACTCCTAGTAAACTACCTTTATTGCCTTATTATTGGTAAATACTTTGCCTATATCAAATTCATTATCTTTAATGTCCAATCTATAAGCTAGTTTATTAGTTCCTCTAAACTTAGATAATAATAGCTCCTATAGCTAATAGCTTACGCCGTACTTAGCGTCCTTATAAATTCAGTATACATTATTATAATAATACGCAAAACTATTAATTAAACACTCTTTTATTCCTTATAGTGCACCGTTGTCCCTCTATACATATGTGCTGTCTGCTAGTCTAGTTCCTTTTACCGCATAGTTACTCTAACCACCTTTATAGTCTCTAGCAAAATAACCTTGTTTTCTATAATTTATATAAGCCCTATCTTTAAACTATCTTTCTTACTATAGAGTCCGCCTAAACGTCTTCTGCTGCTAAGATCCCTAGTTTAGCCTCTACTCCTAGGTCCTTTAATTACTTAATCCTCAACCTCTAGGTTTCTATAGTTTCTTTTCCCACCTTTAGGTTTCTTTAGTACCGCTTAGGTCTATTAGCTCTACGCTATTCTATAGTTTTTAGCTCTATATCTATTATTGCGTACTCTGCGCCTTATACAACTATAGAACTCTGTCTTGCCCTCTCTTGGCTTATTCTCTTTAGTAGATCCTATTATTAATCTTTATTAACTAATCTATTAACTCTCTTAGAGTATCCGCATCTTCCATTAGAATAATTATGTCCTGGACTTTAGCCTTAAGTCCTTGTTTATACTATGCTATAAGTGCCCTATCATTCCACTTAACCTACGTGGCTAGTGTTTAAAACTGTATTATATACTTAATTACTAAAGTGCGTTATATTAAGTTCTAAAGCTTTTATTCTGCTATAGTTATAGCCTCTAGATCTCTAAATATCTATATTAGTCGCTTTGCAAACCCATTCTAACTGGTAAATATATACCGTACATCCTAGTTAGTAGTTATTATGCTATTGGCCTATATTTCTATAAGATATAGCTTAAACCACTTAAGTGCCCTCCCCGTCAGGAATAATCCTATATAGGCTACTTAATCTAACGATATTGCTAACTTCGCTCCTTCCTGTACTACCTTAAAGTGCATTTGCATAAGAAATCCTTTAAGCTTCAACTTTTCTCCTAAGAATTGTTTAATTAAAGGTAACTTAATCTTTGCTACTCTAATTCCATTAATGCGTTCTTTAAGTATCCTATTATTATCTTATAAGTAATTAACTATTTCCTATAACTAACCTTGCGTAACCACTTAAGAATCCCCATTGTCTATACTAGTATCACCTGGCCCTAAGGTTGTGGCTGCCGTTAACGCTGTTATAACTAGTACTGCTCTTAGTGGCATATTATTCAATCTTATTTAATACCGTAACCTTAGTAGTAAATATGTAACAGAACCTTATAGCTAGAACTACAGTAGGTTCTATTATTAGGCTAGGTATATAGGTAAGAATAAAACAATAACATAATAACAACTAGTAGAGTAGTTGCCTAATAGATTAACTCTAATTGTATTCTAAAATTTACTACAGGGGAGAACTATCTACAGTAGGGACTAAGGTCCTTTAAATACACAACTATACTCCTAAGAAATCCTCTCCTATACGTAAGGTACGTGTTATACGTATTATACGTGGCGTACACTGCGTATACTCCGTACATCGCGTATAATATTATATAACTCGCTTACTATTCCTTATTACATGGTTCTACCAGATCCATCCTAGACCGTGCCTGTATTAACTAACTAGCTTCCTCTGACTTTTCTCCAAGTAGTCGTAACATTGTACTTAAAGCGTCCGTAACAAAGTCCGCAACGGCTTCCGTAAGCTTTTAAATGTGATTATTATCAGCTATAACTTATAGAGGCAAGCAGAGCTTGCCAGCCTCTGCCTTAAGCTCCTCCCAAAGCTCAAGTTCTTTACCATTTAGAAGGAGTTGGTTATCTAGTTTTTAAATCAGCTTCGCCACCTTTTGTTACGGTGGCTCTGTGGGTACGGGCTACGGTGCTGGTACCTCGCGTGCTGCTGCACCCTGCGATGCCTGCGACCTCGCAGCAGACCCCTGCGGGCTCATTGCGGGTAGTACGCAGCTTCGAAGGTGTATTCGGACGTGTAGACGCGTAAAAATGACGTGTTCTGA